>OLPW01000189.1_pt1 | contig 73693 bp, 65 predicted proteins | sample 1672161 | NCBI WGS metagenome assembly OLPW01 (sample SAMEA3136654, study PRJEB25190) | human gut metagenome
CAGGCGATGCCTTCCTGATTAAAATTAAGATTTTAATCAGGAAATAGTATCAGGCGCTGCGGAACCGGGCGAGGAAATCCTTTGTTTCCTGCTTCTGCGGGTTTCCAAACACTTCGGAGGGTACGCCTTCCTCACAGATGACGCCCTGACTCATAAACACCACATGATTGCTCACGTCCCGGGCGAAGGCCATCTCGTGGGTCACCACCAGCATGGTCATCCCTTCCCGCGCAAGAGACCGCATGACGTTCAGTACCTCGCCCACCATCTCCGGGTCCAGCGCGGAGGTGGGTTCGTCGAACAGCAGCACCTCCGGATCCATAGCCAGCGCCCGGGCAATGGCTACCCGCTGCTTCTGGCCGCCGGAGATCTGCCGGGGCTTGGCGTTGATGTAGGGCGCCATGCCCACCTTTTCCAGATAGGTCATCGCGTGAGCCCGGGCTTCCTCCCGGCTCCGCTTCAGCACCTTCACCTGACCGACCATGCAGTTTTCCAGCACCGTCATATTGTTGAACAGATTGAAGGACTGAAACACCATACCCACATGGGCGCGGTAGGCCGGCGCGTTAATGCCCCGCCCGGCCACGTTCTTGCCGTGGTAGCAGACCTCGCCGGAGGTGGGCGTTTCCAGCAGGTTGATGCACCGAAGCAGCGTGCTTTTTCCGGAGCCGGAAGCGCCGATGATGGAGGTCACGTCGCCTTTGGCTACGGTAAAGTCAATGTCCCGGAGCACCTCGTGGCTTCCAAAAGACTTGGAAAGGTGGTTGACCTGCAAAATCACGTCTTCCATATTAATATTCTCCTTTCGGTCTTCCGGAATCAAACTCGCCGCTGCGCTCGTCGAAGGGCGTCTTGCGGCTGGGGTGGGAATAGGTACCGGCGCTCATGGCCAAAGAGTCCGTACTGACCAGCTCGTAATTGTCGTTGCCGTCCAGCCGCTTTTCCAGTAGGCGCAGCAGGAAAGACGCCGCCAGCGTCAGCATCAGATACCCCGCCATCTCGATCACGGCTGAGGGAAAATACAGCAGATTGACGCCCACAATGTTCCGATGGGTGGCGAAAAACTCCACGAAGCCGATAACGAACATCACGGAGGTGTCCTTGATGTTGATAATAAAGTTGTTGCCGATCTGGGGGATGATGTTCCGCAGCGCCTGAGGCATGATGACGTTCACCATGGTCTGCACATGGGTCATACCGATGGCCTTCGCGCCCTCGGTCTGGCCGGGGTCAATGGAAATAATGCCGCCCCGGACGGATTCGGCCATGTACGCGCCGGTGTTGATGGACACCACGATGATGGCTGCCACCCAGATGCCGCCCATTCCCTTGAAGGCCACCGCACCGTCGGTGAAGTAGGGCAGGCCGTAGAAGATGAACACCGCCTGTAAGACCATGGGCGTTCCCCGGAACACCTCCACGTAAATCCGGATCACCGCCCGCAGCAGCTTCAGGAAGAAGCGCTTGACCGGTGGGTCCTGCCGGGTGTAGGGAATGGTGTTGAGAATGCCGCACAGCAGGCCGATCACGCAGCCGATCAGGGTCGCGACCACCGCCAGAACCAGCGTGTTCCGGATGCCGGTAAAATAAGCGCCGGAGTAGGTTTCCCAGAGCTTTCCGATGTCGGTCGTGAGTTTTGCAAGCTTATCCATGAGGCACCTCAGATCGCGGGCTGAACGGCAATCGCCTCGTTCATGATCTGGTTCATGTCCTCCACGGTCATTCCGCTGAGGACCGCATTCATGGCGTCCAGCAGGGTGGTGTTGCCCTTGACCACGGAGATACCGATGTTGATCTCACCGGCGTCTACCTGAAAATTGTCCTCGCTGCCGGAGAAGTCCAGAATCACCAGATTGTCGTAGGTGGCGCAGGCGCCCATAGCGGTGGGCATATCGGTGCAGATGTAATCCACAGTGCCGGAGGTGACGGCCATGACCATGGCCGGAGCCGTTTCGGAAGCGGGCATCAGCTGCGCGCCCTCGATCTGGGGCAGGCAGGTGTCATACCAGATGGTGCCGGTCTGAGCGGTGCAGGAGCCGGAAAGCTGGGAAATGCCGGTGGCGGAGGCCAAGGGGCTATCCTTCCGGGTGACGCAGACGATGGAAGCGTAGAAGTAAGGGCCTGCCATGTCCACTTCCTGAAGCCGCGTCTCGGTCATGGACTGACCGGCAATGACGGCGTCCAGCTGACCGGCGTTCAGCGCGGGAACCAGACCGTCCCAGCCGATGGCCATGATCTCCAGCTCCCAGCCGTTGGCCTCGCAGATCTTCTTGGCGATCATGACGTCATAGCCGTTGGCATAAGCGCCGGGGTTGTTGGCGATGGGAACAGCGCCGTTGGAGTCGTCCATCTGGGTCCAGTTGTAGGGGGCGTAGGCACACTCCATGCCCACGGTGAGCACGCCGTCCTCCACGCCGGAGAGAACCACGGAACTGGCCGCAGTGGGTGCGGCGGAAGCGGCGGGAGCGTCGGAAGCAGAGCTTCCACAGGCGGTCATGGACAGAACCATAAGTACGGACAGAATAACGGATACGAGCTTCTTCATTTTGAGATCGACCTTTCTTTTTGCGTTTTCGCATTTTGGAATAAAAAATGAACCGCTTTGGAAAGCGGTCCATGGAAATGCGGAGACCCCACAAAAAGAAAGGAGTGATCCGAACAGCCAATGATAGCGCTTCACAAAGATTTTTTGTGACAGTCCGGCAGATGTTCTCTGACGACCCAGTATGAAAAACCCGGGCAGATTTCCCATACTTCGGCGGTGATCCCTTTCTCCTTCGGCGGCTGCACGACCTTGCCGGAGGGTACTGATGAGTACCGCGCCTCTATCAAGCGATTCAATTTTGAGTGTATCCTAGCATCGCGGTTTCCGATTGTCAATAGCTTTTTCGGTGCATCCGCGTTTTTTGTATAATCTTCCAAATCAGAAGCGAACCCTACCATTCCATTTCGGCGAATCCGGCACATGTCGCCCATCTGTGCGCGAATCCCGGCTTGACATTTGTCCCTTCTCCCGGTAAACTGGTTCTATCAAATATACGGAGGAAACAGCGATGGATCACAGGGAATTGGCGGCAGAACTCTTTTTATCCGACTGCAACTGCGCTCAGGCGGTGCTGGAAGCCTTCAGCGACGTAACGGGGCTTGAAAAGAGCTTCGCGGCGAAGCTCGCCTCCTCCTTCGGCGGCGGCATGGGGCGGATGCGGGAGGTCTGCGGTGCGGTCAGCGGGATGCTGATGGTGGCGGGGCTTCTGTACGGCTATGACGACCCCGGCGAGAACGACGTGAACAAAAAAGCCCATTACCAGCTGGTGCAGAACCTTGCGGGACAGTTCCGGGAGAAGATCGGCAGCATTATCTGTCGGGAAATTCTGAGCAACCCGCCCTCCGACCCCAACCCCACGCCCCGCACGGCGGAATTTTACAAAACCCGCCCCTGCGCCCGGATGGTCATGACGGCGGCGGGCATTCTGGACGATTACATTGCGGAGCATCCGGTCGGCACGCCGACAAAGCCGGATATGGAACAGCTATGAACGACTTTATCTACAATCAGCACAACATTCCCAAAGAGCAGTACCGCTATGGCCTGCGTGCCTCGGCGGACGTGGGCTGCGGATGGGTCGCCACCTGGAACGCCCTGCAAATTCTGGGGTACAAAACGGACATCCCGGCGCTGATCCGCTACTACGAATGGCAGCTGCCCCTGATCCACGGCAACACCGGCACCTCCTTCTGGGGGCCTGCGGTGTGCTTCCGGAAGTGGGGCTTCCCCGTGAAGATCGTCGTGGACACCAAGCGCTTCGACGAGGCGGCAAAAAACGCGGACGCCTGCATCCTGTTCTACCACTGGCGGAGCAAGTGCCGCTTCGGCGCCCATTTCGCAGCGCTGCACCACACGGAGAAAGGCTTCATCGGCTACAACACCTACCGCAACTCCACCTGCGCGGACAATTACGGCGGCAGCCTTGCGGAGTTCCTCCGCAAACGCAAGTATTTTGGCGCCGTCCTGCTGGCCATCAACCGAAAATGAGCAGAACTACCTCGGCAAAACGTAGAAAAAACCAGCGAAAATTTGTGAACATTTCACAGTTCACCCCGAACGTCCCATGGGACTTCCCTTTTCCCGGAAATCCGCCGCTTGCATTCAGCGGGAAAGTGTGATATCCTTATAAAAAGGAGATGAGCCGAATGACTGTCCGGGAATCGGGTGAAATGTATCTTGAGGCTATACTGGTTTTGGCGAAGAAAAGCGGGTATGTCCGCTCCATTGACGTCAGCGAATATCTGGGGTATTCCAAGCCCAGCGTTTCCCGCGCGATGGGCATTCTCCGGGAGGGCGGGTATATCCTCATGGAAAAAGACGGCGCGATCACGCTGACGGATTCCGGGAAAAAGCTGGCGGAGACGATCTACGAGCGCCACACGGTGCTCTCGGAGCTGCTGATCCGTCTGGGTGTGGACGAAAAGACCGCCACCGACGACGCGTGCCGGATCGAGCACGTCATCAGCGACGAGTCGTTCCAAGCCATCAAGCAGTACTATTACCAGCACAAAAAGTAAAAAATTCAGGCGGCGCTTAAAAGCGCCGCCTGAACGTTCCTATGGGTTCTGCCGTGTCAGCCCAGCAGTTCCTCGATCTCTGCCTTCGGCATGTAGCCGATGGCCTTGTTCATGACCTCGCCGTGTTCCACGACCACCAGCGTGGGGATGCTGGCGACGCCGAATTCCATGGCAAGCTCCACTTCCTCGTCCACGTTGATCTTGCCCACGGCGATATCCTCCCGCTCCTGAGCGATCTCCTCCACAATGGGGCCGACCATCCGGCACGGGCCGCACCATGGCGCCCAGAAATCCAGCAGCACGGGCTTATCGCTGTTTTTCACCAGCTCGTCGTAATTGGCCTTCGTAATGTGCATGACGGACATAACAATTCCTCCTTGGTATTTTTCTGTGTCTATAGTATACCCTAATTTCGGAAAAAGCGCAAGGGAAAACGCATTTTGCGTCGAATGGGCAGAAATTTTCAGACGGGTCGCAATTTGACATTTCGCCGCCCATCTGCTATGATACCCTGAAAAAAGGAGGACACCGAATATGGGCAAATGTGAATCCTGCGGCGGATGCAGCGGCGGCTGTTCCGGGTGCGGTCTGGAGCTGGAGCTTACGGAAGAAGAGATCTGCTTTCTGCACCGGCTGGGAGAGTGCGCCTTTCTGCCGGTGATTCAGGAAAAGGAAGCGCCGGTTTTCCCGGAGGAGCCGGGAAAAGAGCTTCTGCTGCAATGCCTGGAGAAAAAGGGCCTGATTTCCCTGGACTATGACAAGCCCCTGAAAGATTACCATACCCCCGCCTATGACGCCAGTCCCGTCCGGGGCAGCATGGCGCTGACCAAACGGGGACAGGACGTTCTGGAGCTGATGGAATATCAGGGCGTCCGCTGACCATCCGGCGGCGTTTGCCGGAAAAAAGAGACATAGAGAAGTGTTATTTATGAACAACAATGAATACCGCGTGGGCGTCAACCGTGGATTGCCTGTGGGGATGGGATATTTTTCGGTGAGCTTCGGCTTCGGTGCTATGGCCGTGTCGCAGGGCTTGAAAACGCTGGACGCGGTGCTGATCTCCGCCACGAATCTGACCAGCGCAGGGCAGTTCGCGGGGCTGACCCTCATCGTCGCCGCCGCCACGCTGTGGGAAATGGTGCTGACGCAGCTGGTCATCAACAGCCGCTACGCCCTGATGAGTCTGGCGCTGAGCCAGCGGATGGGCGAGAAGATCGGCCTGTTGCCCCGGCTGCTGATCGCGTTTTTCAATACGGACGAAATTTTCGCCCTGGCCATGGCGCGGGAAGCGCCCCTGACGGTGCCGTTCCTGCTGGGGCTGGGGACGCTGCCCTTTATCGGCTGGACGCTGGGGACGCTGTGCGGCGCACTGGCCGGGTCGATCCTGCCCCTGTCCATCCGGACGGCGCTGGGGGTCATGCTCTACGGCATGTTCATCGCCATCGTGGTGCCCCCCGCGAAGAAGAACCGGGACATTTTTGTCGCGGTGGTGCTGGCGCTGATTTTCAGCAGCCTGTTTTCCTGGACGCCGGGGCTGAAAACCGTTTCCCCGGGACTGTCCATCGTGATCTGCACCGTGGCAGCCGCCGCCATCTGCGCCGCGCTGTTCCCGGTGAAGGAAGAGAGGGAAGCGGCATGAACATTTATCTGTACATCCTCGCCATGGCGCTGACGACCTACCTCATCCGCGTCCTGCCCATGACGATCTTCCGCAAGCCCATTAAGAGCCGTTTTTTGCGCTCGTTTTTGTACTACGTTCCCTATTGCTGCCTGACGGCCATGACGTTCCCCTCCATCCTCAGCAGCACCGCTTCTATCTTAAGCGGCGCGGCGGCGCTGGTGGTAGCGGTGATTCTGGCCTACCGGGGCAAGAGTCTGATCGTGGTCGCCCTCAGCAGCAGCGCCGCGGTGCTGGTCGTGGAATGGGCAATGAGCCATTTGTAAAATAACTGTGTATTCCTCCGCTTCGCCTTGACGAGCGGAGGAATCTTTGTTATAATGCGCCGTGAAGAGGGAGTAGTCGGCGCACAACGCGGGACTGAATCGACATACTGGTGAGGCCCCGGTTCAGCCTGAAATGACGAGACTTTTGCAGGCCGGCACAGTCTCTTCGCGTCTTCTGTGCTGACATGTATTCGGTACGGAGGATTTTTTATGGGAATCGGAGAACTGTTCTTGCTGGCGGTGGGGCTGAGTATGGACGCCTTCGCGGTATCCGTATGCAAGGGTCTTGCCATGAAAAAGGCAACGCTGAAGGCGGAAGCGACCTGCGGACTCTGGTTCGGCGGCTTCCAGATGCTGATGCCCGTGACCGGCTTTTTCCTTGGCTCGCTGTTTGCCGAAGCCATTGAAGCGTTCGACCACTGGGTTGCCTTCGGTCTGCTGGTCATCATCGGCATCAACATGCTGAAGGAAGCGCTGGAGAAGGAAGACGAATCCGGCGACGACCCGGAAAAGGACGCCGACCTGTCCGTCAGGACCATGTTTCTCATGGCCGTGGCGACTTCCATAGACGCGCTGGCCGTCGGCATTTCCCTTGCCATGGTCGGCAGCGTGAACATCTGGCTGGCGGCGGCGTTTATCGGTATCTGCACCTGCCTGCTGTCCGCTCTGGGCGTGAAGATCGGCAACGTGTTCGGCAGCCGGTATGAGAAAAAGGCCGAGTTTGCCGGCGGCGTCATTCTGATTCTGCTGGGCGTGAAAATCCTGCTGGAGCATCTGGGGGTTCTGGCGTGAAGCACACAAAACGCCGCATGACGGTGTGTACGGTGCTGCTTATCTGCAATCTGGTCTTTATCTGGGGCAATTCCCTGCTCCCGGCGGAAGTCTCCGGACAGATCAGCGGCACGCTGAAGGCGCTGCTGGACGGCGTGTTCACCCCCGGCGAAGCGGTTCCCTCCGGCGACGGCCTGCTGCGGAAATTTGCCCACTTTGCCGAGTTCGGCGCGTTGGGACTTTTGCTTGGCTGGCTGTTCGGGATGCTGGGAAAAAAGCAGCTTCCGGCGTTCGCGCTGGGCGTGGCCGCTGCCTGCATCGACGAGACCATCCAGGCCTTCATCCCCGGCCGCAGCCCCGGCATCCGGGACGTGTGCATTGACAGCTGCGGCGCGGCCGCCGGTATGCTCCTGCTGTTTTTGGGGCATGCTTATTGGAAGAGACGATTTACCCGAAATAATTTCAGGAGGAAATGAAACATGAAAAGATTTTTAACTGCAATTCTGGCGGCAGCCATGGCGTTGTCCCTGCTTTCCGGCTGTGCCGGATCCAAGCCCACGGAAACCACCTCCCCCGACAAGGTGGAGGGAACCATGGAGGAGCTGCTGAACGAAATCGTTGCCCAGCAGCCGGTGGAGTTCGACGGCGGCGTCGAAACCATCGACCTCACCGACACCAGCGAGGAAGGGCAGTGGGCCATCAAGAGCAGCACCGGTCTGGATAACGCCGGCGTGCTGACGGAGGCTGCGGTGTTCGAGCCGATGATCGGCTCCATCGCCTTTTCCATGGTCATGGTGCGGGTCGCCCCGGGTGAGGACATCAAGTCCGTCGCCGAAGCCATGAAGTCCGGCATCAACCCCCGCAAGTGGGTTTGCGTGGAAGCGGACGACATGCTGGTCACCGGCTACCGTGACGTGGTGATGCTCATTATGCTGGACACCAGCTACGACCTCACCGCCCAGTCCTTTGTGGACGCCTTTGGCAAGGTCGTCGGCGAACCCGAATTTGTGATTTAAGGTTTCCAAAATGGCAGCGATTCCATCGCTGCCATTTTTATAAGAGTTCTCAGGAGCGAACACGCCTATGGTTTTTTCAAGCATTCCCTTCCTATATTATTTCCTCCCGGCGGTGCTGGCGGTGTATTTTCTCACGCCCCGGAAGGGGAAAAACGCCGTTCTGCTCCTTGCCAGCCTGATTTTTTACGGCTGGGGGGAGCTGCGGCTGCTGCCCCTGATGGCGTTCACCATCGTGCTGTGCTACGTCTGCGGCCTGGGCATCGAGCGCTCCCGGAACCGGAAAAAGCTTTGGCTGCTGGCATCCATCGTCATCAGCGTGGGGCTGCTGGGGGTTTTCAAGTACGCGGACTTCTTCATCGGCAGTCTGAACGCCGTCACCGGCCTGAAAATTCCACTGCTTCATCTGGCGCTGCCCGTCGGCATCAGCTTTTACACCTTCCAGTGCCTGAGCTACACCATCGACGTCTACCGCGGCAGCGTCCCGGCGCAGAAGAACCTCATCAACTTCGGCGCGTATGTCGCCCTGTTCCCCCAGCTGATTGCAGGTCCCATCGTCCGCTACGCGGACATCGCACGGGAGCTGGAGCACCGGGATCACAGCTGGGAAAACGCGGCGGTGGGTCTGCGGCGGTTTCTGGTGGGGCTGGGGAAAAAGGTCATCCTTGCGGATAACTTTGCCCTGCTGATCCGGCTGTTCCGACAGAGCGGCGAAAAATCCGTCCTGTTTTACTGGATGTACGCCGTGGCCTTTGCCCTGAACATTTACTTCGACTTTTCCGGCTATTCCGACATGGCCATCGGCCTGGGGCGGGTGCTGGGGTTCCATTTTGTAGAGAATTTTAACTATCCCTATCTCTCCAGAAGCGTCACGGAGTTCTGGCGGCGGTGGCATATCAGCCTTGGCAGCTGGTTCCGGGACTATGTGTATATCCCCATGGGCGGCAGCCGGGTCAGCCGCTGGCGGTGGGTTCTGAACATCCTCACCGTGTGGATGCTTACGGGGCTGTGGCACGGCGCGGCGTGGAATTTCGTGCTGTGGGGGCTGCTGTTTGCCGCGCTGCTGCTGGCGGAAAAGTGGATTCCCGTCCTGCAAAGGCTGCCGGGCGTCCTGCACCATGGCTATGTGCTGCTGGCGGTAGTCCTCAGTTTCGTCCTGTTCAACGCGGACAGTCTTGCCCAGGCGGGGCAGGACTTTGCCGGACTGTTCGGCTTCGGCAGCCTGAGCCTGACCTCCGCCGAAACGCTGTATTATCTCAAAAGCTACGCCGTCCTGTTCGTGCTGGGCATTCTCGGCTCCACGCCGGTGGTGAAAAACGCGGCGCGGCGCATGGACGGAACGAAGGCGGGCGTCGTGCTGGAAGCCGCGGCAATGCTGGCGCTGCTGATCGTCTGCACGGCCTATCTGGTGGACGGCTCCTTCAGCCCGTTCCTGTATTTCCGGTTTTAAGGGGGCTGCAGTATGAAAAATCGAATTTGCGCAATCATTGTTGCGGCCGTCTGGGCGGTGCTGGCTGTGTGGGCGTGGCTGGCGCCCAGCCGGGACATTTCCGTCGCGGAGCGCCGCCAGCTGGCGCAGAAGCCCGCCATTCAGGGGAAAAAACTGCTGGACGGCAGCTTCATGGCGGATTTTGAGGATGCCAGCCTGGATCAGTTCCCCCTGCGGGATACTTTCCGCGAGGCGAAGTCCCTGTTCCACCGCTTCGTCCTGCGGCAAAGCGACAAAAGCGGCATTTATATCTCCCAAGGCTATGCTGCGGCACAGGAATATCCCCTGAGCGAAGCCTCGGTCAACCACGCACTGGAGCGGTTCAGCAGCGTATACGAAACCTATCTTTCCTCCACCGATTCCCAAATTTATCTTGCCATCGTCCCGGACAAGGGCTACTATCTGGCGCAGTCCGCCGGGCAGCTGTCCCTGGACTATGACCGGCTCTTTACCATGGTGGAGGGCGGAATGCCCTGGGCGTCTCCCATCCGCCTGACGGACAGCCTGTCCATTCAGGACTATTACCGCACCGACACCCATTGGCGGCAGGAGCGGCTGCTCCCGGCGGCGCAGACGCTGTGTCAGGCACTGGGGGTGTCCTCTCCCCGGCAGGAGGATTACACCGTCATCCCGCTGGAAAAGCCCTTCTACGGCGTGTACTACGGTCAGGCAGCGCTGCCTATGCAGCCGGACACCATGTACCTGCTGAAAAGCGACCTGCTGGACGACTGCCGGGTGTACGATTACGAAACGGGGGAGACCGCCGCTGTCTACGACATGACCAAGCTGGACAGCAGAGATCTGTACGACGTGTATCTCTCCGGTGCCCGGAGTCTGCTGACCATCGAAAACCCCAACGCGGCCACTGACCGGGAGCTGATCGTATTCCGTGATTCCTTCGGAAGCAGCATCGTTCCACTGCTGGTAAACGACTACGCCAAGGTGACGCTGGTAGACCTTCGGTACATCCGAAGCGACTATCTGGGGCAGTTTCTGGACTTTCACGGTCAGGACGTGCTGTTCCTCTACAGCACGCTGCTGCTGAACAACAGCGCGGCAATCAAATAAAGCATCAAGGGCGCTCCGATGAAAGCGGAGCGCCCTTAATGCAAAAAAGTCCACTGTAATCTGAACGACTACAGTGGACCTGGCAGAGGATGAGGGATTCGAACCCCCGCAAACGGAGTCAGAGTCCGGTGTGCTACCGTTACACAAATCCTCTATATAATACCTGGTGGAGACAACAGGACTCGAACCTGTGACCTCATGCGTGTGAAGCATGCGCTCTAACCAGCTGAGCTATGCCTCCATACCGAAGCAGAGCTTATTATACCACGTTTTTCCGGAAAGTCAACCACTTTTTCCGGAATTTCCTTTTTTCTTTTTTGCGCCCCGCCCTGAAAAGGACGGGGCGCATGAGGCTTGTTTACCTGTATGGCTGCACGTATCGTTCATGGCTCAGACTTTGTGGTCGCGCGTGGGCACCGGAGACAAGGCCGAGCATGGCGTAGATCGTAACCACCGAAGAACCACCGTAGCTGATCAACGGCAGGGTCAGACCGATAACGGGCATAACGCCGATGCACATGCCGGTGTTGATCATCACCTGGAACATCAGCGCCGACGCGGCGCCGTAGCATACCAGCCGGCGCATATAGTCCTGGCAGTGTATGCCCACATAGATGCACCGGGCGATGATGGCCATTTCCATAATCATGATCGCAAGGCACCCTACAAAGCCCAGCTCTTCACCCATGGACGAGAAAATATAGTCCGTGTGCCCGGCGAACAGGCTGCCGCTCTGGGTACGGTTGCCGTTGAACAGTCCCTGTCCCGTCAGGCCGCCGCCGGTGAGGGAGCGCAGGTTCATCATGGAGTGATAGCGCTCGTTGATGCCCATGGGGTCGATGGTGTCGTCAACCAGAATCAGAAACCGGTTCTGCTGGTACTCGCCGAGGAACTGCCACAGGATCGGGAACGCCGCCACGATCAGGCCGATGGCCAGGACGAACCACCACAGGCTGACACCGCCGCCGAAGGCCATGCCGATGAAGATAAACACGAAGATCAGGGAAACGCCCGCGTCGCCGGACAGCACCATGTTCAGTCCCACCAGCAGTCCCAGGTGAAGGCACATGTGCATGACGGACGGCAGACTGGATATCCGGTTCTGGTGCGCCGACATGACCGACGCCATAATAACGACATAGGTGATCTTGCAGACCTCGGCGGGCTGAACGCTGATAAAGCCCAGGTTGATCCAGCTTCGGTTACCGGAGTTGTGGTCGGTTCCCAGGGGGCTTATCAGCATGAGAAGCAGCGCACAGTTGAAAGCCACCATCACCATCCGGTGTTCCGAGAGAAAGTCCAGATCGATGGAGGACACCAGCGCGTACATCATGACGCCCAGACCGGTAGCCGCCAGCTGAATGATAATATATTGGAGATTGCCGCCAAACTTGTCGGCGGAAGTGGCGCTGGCAATGAAAACGCAGCCAAAGCCGGACACGATCAGGCACAGGATCAGCAGAAATATGTCGCCTTTTTTCCAGAAGTCCTTTAATTCATCCAAAAACCGGCTCAAACAACCGCCTCCTTTCCGCTATGGTTTTTCATTATACCATTCTTCCGGGGAAAAGTAAATAGACGAAATGTGAACGTGCTTTTAACATTGCCGGGGGGCGGGGTATAGGGGCCTTCCAAAACGGGCAGAATCCATAAAACCCGGCAAAAAAAATGTTATGTCTGATATTACATCCGGTTTTACTTGACAAAATGGGAAAATAGTATTATTCTAAATAGGAATCTGCAAGAATTGGAAACGTTTCAATTTTCCGAAACTGCCGTTTTTCCACCGCCGCAGGGGTGTCTTCCCCCGGAGTTCCTCCGGAGAACCCACGCTCAGACGGATACCGGCAAAAAGTTTCCTGTTTGCCGTTTTCGGGGCGGTTTCAACTGGACATGCTGATCGGAATATGATATACTATCAGAAGTTGGTCTGGACGAAACCGTATCACAAAGCCACAGCGGCGCACCCACTTTAAGAATGGAGAGCTAACATGAACAACAACTGTCTGAACATCCTGAAATGGACAGAGGCACAGCTCAAGTACACCTACGACGTTTCTTTGCAGGAGGCGACCCCTCAGGAGCTGCATGAAGCGCTGGGTCAGGCTGTTATGATGGCCATTTCCGACGATTGGAGCCATTCCAAGAAGACCCGTATGCCCAATCGCAAGGCGTATTACATCTCTGCCGAGTACCTGATCGGCCGTCTGGTGTATTCCAACCTGTTTAATCTGGGAATTCTGGACGAGATGAAGGAGCTGTTTGCCGAGCACGGGGTCGATCTGGCGATTCTCGAGGACATCGAGGACGACGCTCTGGGCAACGGCGGTCTTGGCCGTCTGGCGGCCTGCTTCCTGGACAGCGCTGCTTCCACGGACATTCCCCTGTCCGGCTACGGCCTGCGCTACAAGTTCGGTCTGTTCAAGCAGAGCTTTGACGCCGACGGCAGTCAGGTGGAGAACGCCGACGACTGGACAAAGTTCGGCGACCCCTGGTCCTTCCGCCGCTATAACCACACCGTGAAGGTCAAATTCCCCGATCATACCGTTCTGGCCGTTCCCTACGACGTTCCCGTCATCGGCTACGGCACCGAGAACGTGGGCACACTGCGCCTGTGGCAGTGCGAGGCCGAGGAGGAGCTGGACTTCAACGCCTTCAACAATCAGGACTATCTGCGGGCGCTGGACGCCAAGAACAAGGCCGAGGACATCACCCGCGTCCTGTACCCCAACGACTCCACATGGGAGGGCAAGCGCCTGCGCATCAAGCAGCAGTATGTGCTGTCGTCTGCGTCCCTGCAGGATATGCTGCGCACCTTCAAAATTGCCCATGGCGATGATCTGAGCCGCTTCGCCGAGTTCTACGCGGTGCAGCTCAACGACACCCATCCCGCCATGTCCATCCCCGAGCTGATCCGCCTGCTGATGCTGGAGGGCATGAGCTTTGACGACGCCTTCAATGTCGCTCAGAAGACCTTCTCCTACACCAACCACACCGTCATGGGCGAGGCACTGGAAAAGTGGCCGCTGGATCTGATGCGCAGCGTGGTTCCCGAGATCGTGGACATCATCTGCCGCATTGACCAGAAGCTCAAGTGGGAGCATCCGGGTCTGTTCATTGTGAAAGACAACACCGCCCACATGGCGAACCTGTCCATTTACGTCGGCTCCTATATCAACGGCGTGGCGGAGATCCACACCCAGATTCTGAAGAACGACTGCTTCAAGGACTGGTACTACGCCTTCCCCGAGCGGTTCCAAAATAAGACCAACGGCATCACCCCCCGCCGCTGGCTGGGTCTGTGCAACCCCGAGCTGACCGCCATGCTGCGGGAAAAGGTGGGCGGCGACTTCCTGAAGAACCTCGACCTCATCGGTGAGCTGAAAGATCAGATCTACGACGAGACCGTCGTGGAGTTCAACGATATCAAGCACCTGAAGAAGGAGCAGCTGTGCGCCGTCATCGCCAAACACGAGGGCGTGACGCTGAACCCCGACTTCATCTTCGACGTGCAGGTCAAGCGTCTGCACGAGTACAAGCGCCAGCTGATGAACATTCTGTCCATTGTGGACATCTACTTCCGCCTGAAGGAGGGCCGTCTGTCGGACTTCCATCCCACGGTTTACCTCTTCGGCGCCAAGTCCGCCCCCGGCTACGCCCGTGCCAAGGCCATCATCCGTTATATCAACCGGGTCGCGAAGATGATCAACAACGACCCCGCCGTGGCCGACAAGCTGAAAGTGGTATTCGTTCAGAACTATAACTGCTCCTACGCCGAGCATATCATCCCCGCCGCCGACATTTCCGAGCAGATTTCCCCTGCTGGTACGGAAGCCTCCGGCACCGGCAACATGAAGCTGATGCTCAACGGCGCCGTAACCCTGGGTACGCTGGACGGCGCCAATGTGGAGATTGCTCAGGAGGCCGGCCGGGAAAACGAGTATATCTTCGGCCACACCGTGGATGAGATCAATGCCGTGAAGCCCACCTATCACGCTAGGGATATTTTCGACTCCAACGCCGACCTGCGCCGCGCCATCAACACCCTGGTGGACGGCACCGTCCCCACGGACGACGCCCAGCAGGAGCTGTTCCACTCTCTGCTGGACGGTGCCGACTGGCATCAGGCCGACCATTACTTCCTGCTGCTGGACTACGCTTCCTACTTCGACACCAAGCTCCAGGCCAACCGGGACTATGCCGACCGCATCGCCTTCGGCCGCAAGTGCCTGATGAACGTGGCCTCCGCCGCCAAGTTCTCCTCCGACCGCACCATCCGTCAGTACGCCGAGGAGATCTGGCACATCAAGCCCACCGAGTATTAAGCCCCAAAACACGCCCGATTCTGCAAAGAGTCGGGCGTGTTCGTGTATCCAAAAAGGTCAGAACCTTGCGCTGGGCGGCGAATTGTGGTATAGTATGGTCAAAGAACCCGCCGGTTTTTCCGGGGCGTCACGTCAATCTTGGAGGTGCAGACATGAAAGTTCAATTCATCGGCGCGACCCATGAAGTCACCGGCAGCTGTACGCTGCTGGAGGTGAACGGCCGCTACTATCTGGTGGACTGCGGCATGGAGCAGGGGGAGGACATTTTCCAGAATGTCCCGCTGCCCGTCCCGGCGAATGCCATCGAAGCGGTGTTCCTGACCCACGCCCATATCGACCATTCCGGTATGCTCCCCAAGCTGTGCAAGGACGGGTTCCGGGGGCAGATCTACGCCACGGAGGCCACCTGCAATCTTTGCCGCATCATGCTGATGGACTCGGCGCACATTCAGGAATCGGAAGCCCAGTGGCGCACCCGCAAGGCCGAGCGCGCCGGGGAACGGGCCGTGGAGCCGGTATACGACACCAACGACGCGGCGGCGGCCCTCCGCCTTCTGCGCCCCTGCCAGTATAACGCCGCCGTTCAGGCCGCGGAGGGCATCATCATCCGCATGACGGACATCGGCCACCTGCTGGGTTCCGCCGCCATCGAGATGTGGCTGACGGAGGGGCAGCAGACCCGGAAGATCGTGTTCAGCGGCGACGTGGGCAACGTCAATCAGCCCCTGCTCCGCGACCCTCAGCCTGTTGCGGAGACGGAATACTTAGTCATTGAGTCCACCTACGGCGACCGCCTGCACCCCAAGGAGCGAGGCGACGTGGTGGGCGAGCTGGCCGCCTGCATCCAGCGGGCGCTGGACCGGGGCGGCAATCTGGTCATCCCCGCCTTTGCCGTGGGGCGGACGCAGGAAATGCTCTATGCCATCCGGGAGATCAAGCAGCGGGGTCTGGTGACGGGACACGACCATTTCCCGGTGTACGTGGACTCCCCCCTGGCCGTGGAAGCGACGGGAATTTTCCTGCAATGCGACCCCACGGACTTTGACGACGAGACCCGGGCCATTCTGAAACAGGGTGTCAACCCCATCTGGTTTGACGGACTAAAGCTGGCCGTTTCCTCCGACGAATCCAAGCTCATCAACACCGATTCCCAGCCCAAGGTCATTCTCTCCGCCAGCGGCATGTGCGAGGCGGGCAGAATCCGCCACCATCTGAAACACAACCTGTGGCGCAAGGAAAGCGTCATCCTGTTCGTGGGCTATCAGGCGGAGGGTTCTCTCGGCTGGAAGCTGGAAAACGGCGCGAAGTCCGTGAAGCTCTTCGGCGAGGACATCGCGGTGAACGCGGAGATCGCCATGCTCCACGGCACCTCCGGCCACGCGGACAAAGAGGGGCTGCTGAACTGGCTGGCAGGCTTCCGGGAAAAGCCCAAGATGGTGTTTGTGAACCACGGCGACGACAGCAGCTGCAAAGCCTTCTGCGCGACCCTGAAATCCATGGGCTACCATGCCGACGCTCCCTACAGCGGCACGGAATACGACCTGATCACCGGCAAGCTCACGACCTACACCGAGGGCGTGAAGATCGACCGGGCGGCCGTCTTCAAGGGCACCCAGCGGGCGAAGCAGATTTACGAGGACATGGTCGCGGCTGCGGAAGCGCTTCTTGCGCTGGTCAAGACCCGCCGCGGGAATACCAACAAAGAAAACGCCAAGCTTACGGGGCAGATCATCAGTCTGATTGAAAAGTGGAAGAAATAACGCAGCGCCCGGCAGGAGATTGATTCCTGCCGGGCGTTTTTCGTTTATTTCAGACTGTATTTCACCGCATATGCCTTGTATTCGTCGTCAAAATTCTCGTTTTCCATCCGGGCGGAGCGGATGGCCTCGTGGGTGTTCATGTTGTGGTGGTGCAGGTCGATGATGCATCCGGCGATGTTGGAGCAGTGGTCGCCCACCCGTTCCAGCGCGGTCAGCAGATCCGACCAGACAAATCCGGACTCAATGCTGCAGCTGCCCTGCTGCATCCGCAGAATGTGGTGGATGCGCATTTTCTCCTTCAGATCGTCAATGACCTGCTCCAGAGGCTCCACCCGGTAGGCCTTTTCCAGATCGTCGTCCCGGAACGCCCGGAAGGTCATGTCCACGATCTCCTCCACAGCCCGCAGCAGAACGCTCAGCTCATGGCGGGCGGCGTCGGACAACGCCAGATTCTTGCTTTTCAGTTCCTCGGCGGACTCCACAATATTCAGGGCGTGGTCGCCGATCCGTTCAAAATCGCTGAGAGCCTTGAGCAGCATGGCGGCTTCGCTGCTGTCGTTTTCGCTGATTTTCAGGGTGCTGAGCTTGACGAGATACGTGCCCAGAATGTCCTCGTAATGGTCGGTCTTGCTCTCCCCCTCCCGCACAGCCTGCGCAAGCTCCGGCGTGTAGTTCTGGAGGGCGGCGGCGGCATCCCGCAGGGTCACGGCGGCCACATCCGCCATTTCATTGGTGACCACACGGCAGCGCTCCAAGGCGATGGAGGGGGTGGTCAGCAGACGCTCGTCCAGTTCGCAGACCGCCTCCGGCTGCTTCCCGTCGGGGACGATCCTGCACACCAGCTTTTCCAGCAGACCTGCCGCGGGCAGCATCAGGGTTGTGCAGATGACGTTGAAGACCGTGTGGCAGATGGCGATGCCCAGATAGGTGGCGCTCTCTCCCAGAATAGCGGGGGAGAACAGGGCGTCCGCCAGCACAAAGAGGGTCAGGCACACAATGGTGCCGATGATGTTGAACATCAGATGCACCACCGCCGCCCGCCGGGCGTTTTTAGTGGTGCCCACGCTGGACAGCAGCGCGGTGACGCAGGTGCCGATGTTCTGACCCATGATAATGGGGATGGCGGCGGCGTAGGTCACGGAGCCGGTGGAGGACAGCGCCTGCAAAATGCCCACGGAGGCCGAGGAGGACTGGATGATTCCGGTGAGCACCGCGCCCACGAGAACGCCCAGAACAGGGTTCGTGAACATCAGGAACATCTGCCGGAATTCCGGCACGTTTTTGAGACCGCTGACCGCGCCGGACATGGTCTCCATGCCGAACATCAGGGTCGCAAACCCCAGAAAGATCATGCCGGTGTCCTTCTTCTTGCCGTCCTTCATGAACATGTAGTACACAATGCCCACCAGCGCAAGAATGGGGGTAAAAGAGCTGGGCTTCAGCAGCCGGACGAAGACGTTCCCGCTTTCAATGCCGCTGAGACTCAGAATCCAGGCGGTGACGGTGGTTCCAACGTTCGCGCCCATGATGACGTTGATGGCCTGTCCCAGCGTCAGAAGCCCGGAGTTGACAAAGCCGACCACCATGACCGTGGTAGCAGAGGAGGACTGAATGACGCCCGTGACGGCCAGACCCGTCAGGAAGCCCAGCATCCGGTTGGTGGTGAGCTTCCCCAGAAGCACCCGCAATGAGGAACCCGCCCGCCGTTCCAGTGCGTCTCCCATCAGGTTCATGCCGAACAGAAACAGGCACAACCCACCGATCATGGTCAGAACGTTGAAAATATCCATGGATTTCGACCTCTCACATCTTAAATTATTTCATATTTCAATTTTATCAGCGCAAGGTCAAATCCATTATCAGAAAAATGTAAAATCTGCGTAAATCCGGCAGAAAATACGGGAGGGGCGCCGCCCCTCCCATTCATTCTACTTCTTCTCTATAGGAAACCGCACCGTGACAATCGTCCCCTTGCCGACGGTGCTGTCCAGCTCGATGGCCGCGCCCAGGATCAGCGCCGCGTGCTTGACGATGGACAGTCCCAGACCGGTGCCGCCGATCTCCTTGGAGTGGCTCTTGTCCACCCGGTAAAACCGCTCGAATACCCGCTCCTGATGCTCCGGGCTGATGCCGATGCCGGTGTCCGTCACCGTGAGAACGGCCTGCCCCTTTTCTTCCCCAAGCCGCACGATGACCAGCCCGCCGTCCTTATTGTACTTGACAGCGTTGTCCATGAGGTTGAACACGATCCCGGAAACCAGCTGGGGAATCCCCTGAATGACGGTCTTCTTCCCTTCCAGCTGAATGCTGACGTTTTTCAGCTCCGCCGGGGCGGTCAGCTCCTGCATGGCGGATTTCGCCGTTTCATACAAGTCAATGGGCGCCCACTGCATGTCCGCCGCGCCCTCGTCCAGCCGGGACAGGCGCAGGGTATCCTCCACCAGATCGATCATGCGCTGGGCTTCGCTGTAGATTTTCTCCGCAAAGTGCCGGGTGTCCTCCGGAGGAACCAGCCCGTCCTTCATCAGCTCGGCGTAGCCGGAAATGGCGTGAAGCGGGGTTTTCAGCTCATGGGAAACGTTGGCGGTGAATTCCCGGCGGAGGGCTTCCGCCTTCTGCTTCTGGGTCACGTCAAACAGCAGCAGCACCACGCCGAAAACCGCCCCGTCGGATTTGACCGGGCTGGCGGCGGCGAGATATTCTCCGCCGGTCAGAGCCACGTTTTCCTCCGCCTTTTCCCCGGTGAGAGCCTTCTCCACCAAGGCGGAAATGGCCGTGTTCCGGTTGGCGACGCCAAAATCCGCCCCTAAGCAGTTGGGGGTGATTTCCAACAGCCGCGTGGCGGCGGGGTTGATGCTCAGCACCGTGCCGCTGCTGTTCATCAGCACCAGTCCCTCGCTTAAGGAACGGATGACGGTGTTGAATTCCTTCTGCTTCTGCCGCAGCTCCTGGGACTGCGCCCGAAGCTGAACCTGCTGGGAGTCCAGCCGCCGCAGAAGGGGCTGAATTTCGACGTACTCCCGGTTGGACATGGGGTCGTCCAGATTCAGCTCGTTCAGAGGCGCGACAATGTTTTTCGTCAGCTGCCCGGCGAGAAGCGCCGACAGGGCGACGGCGATTCCAATGACCAGAATAATCGGCTTCACCACCCCCAGCACCAGATGGGGCACCGTGTTCTGCGCCGCGGAAAGCCGCAGAACCGTGCCGTCGCTTAACCGCTGCGCCGTGTAGATATAGCGCTCCATCAGCGTGTCGGAATAGCGGAAGCTGGTGCCGGAACCGGTGGCCAGCGCGGCCTTTACCTCTTCCCGCTCCAGATGATTCTCCATCACGCCGGAATCGGAGCGGCTGTCATAAAGCACCGTGCCGTCGGCGGCGATCCATGTGATGCGGCGGTCTGAGGTATCGAGATCGTCAAAATAGGAAACCCCTTCCGTTTCCAGCGCGTGGGCGACCAGCGCCGTTTGCAGCCGCAGCTGCTCCGCCTGAACGTCGGAAAAGTAGGTGTACAGCGCCCCCAGGATCAGCACCACCGCTGCCAGCAGTACCGCCAGGGACGCCAGAAAAATCGAGCGAAAAACCCGCTTCGTCATGGCCTACGCCTCCATCCGGTAGCCAACGCCACGGACGGTGCGGATGTATTCGCCGCACTGCCCCAGCTTCGTGCGCAGGGTGCCGATGTGTACGTCCACCGTTCGGGTCTCCCCCACGTAGTCCGTGCTCCAGATCCGTTCCAGCAGCTGATCCCGGGTAAAGACCCGGCCGGGATGCTCCAGAAAGAGCTTCAGTAACTCAAATTCCTTCAGCGTCAGCTCCACCCGGGTATCCCCGGCGTAGACTGTATGGGACGCGGAATCCATCCGCAGATTCCCCATTTGCAGCAGTCCGGGAGCAGCCGCAGGGGCAGCCCGGCGCAGAACCGCCCGGATGCGGGACACCATCTCCATCATGCCGAAGGGCTTGGCAAGATAATCGTCGGCGCCTAAGTCCAGCCCCACCACCTTGTCGTACTCCGTTCCCCGGGCGGACGCGATGATGACCGGGATGCGGGCGGTGGTGGGATTGCCCCGGAGGGCTTTGAGAATTTCAATGCCGTCCATTCCGGGCAGCATGATATCCAGCATAATGAGCTGGGGCTGGGCGTGGCTCAGCGCGTCGAACAGTCCCACACTGTCCCGGAAGCCCTCCGCCTCGAAGCCGGACGCCCGCAGGGCATACAGCATCAGCTCCCGGATGCTGTCGTCGTCCTCTACGCAATAAATCACTCGGATTCCCCCAATACTTATTCCATCTCACTGTTGATAGTACGATAAAACCGTAAGAATTACAATAAGCACTTTGTAAAATCTATGTAAAGTGGGGTAATTTACCCCCAAAAAGCAAAATCTCCGGGGCGGAAATCCGCCCCGGAGTTGATGTCAAGCGTTGAAAACGTAGGTATCCAGCCGCCGGAAAGCCTCCTGCACCCGGCTCAGGGGCAGCGCGAGGTTCATGCGGATGTGGGTCTGACCATGGAACGCCCGTCCGTCCTGCCAGACAACGCCCACGTCCCATCCGGCGGCAAGCAGCTCGTCCATGGTCTTGCCATGAGCCGTCAGCCATTCTCCGCAGTCAAGGAAAAGCATATAGGTTCCCTGAGGACGGCTGACCTCTACGCCGTCAAAGTGCTTCGCGATATAATCGCAGGCAAAATCCACGTTGCCGGTGATAACCTGCCGCAGCTCCTCCACCCACTCGTAGCCCTCGGGCCTGTAAGCGCCCAGCAGGGCGTGCATACTCATGACGTTCATGGCGTTGTAGTGGCTGAGGGAGCCCTCTTTGTCACAGCGATCCCGGAGCCAGCTGTTGTAGATGATATGGTAGCTGCCCACCAGTCCCGCCAGATTGAAGGTCTTGGAGGGGGCGTACAGCGCCACGGTGCGCATTTTCGCGTCCTCGCTGACGGACTGGGTGGGGATGTGGCAATATCCGGTCAGCAGAATGTCGCTCCAGATCTCGTCGGAAACCACCATGACGTCGTACTTTTTGTACAGCGCCATGGCCTGCTCGATCTCCCAGCGCTCCCAGACCCGGCCGCAGGGGTTGTGTGGGGAACAGAAAATGGCGGCGTGGATGTGATTTTCCACGATCTTCTTTTCCATGTCGGCAAAATCCATCCGCCAGACGCCCTGCTCGTCCTTTGTCAGCGGGGAGTGGACAATGTGATAGCCATTGTCCGTCAGGCAGTGGGTAAAGCCGATGTAGGTCGGGCTGTGGAGCAGCACGTTGTCCCCTTTGGAGCACAGAACGTTCAGCGCGGAGATCACGCCGCCCAGCACGCCGTTTTCGTAGCCGATGTGTTCCGGCTTCAGTCCGGTGACGCCGTTGTGGTCTTCCTGCCAGCGGATGATGGAATCGTAGTATTCCGCCGGGGGGTCAAAGTAGCCGAAGGCCGGATGCTCCGCCCGGGCGATCATGGCCTGCTGAACGGTGGGAACCACGGGGAAATTCATGTCCGCGACCCACATGGGAATCACGTCAAAGCCCTCCCGGGGGGCGGGATAGGAGGAACCGGGGGCGCCCACGGCGTCGACGGCGACGGCGTCCTTTCCCCGGCGATCCAGAATGGAAGTAAAGTCGTATTTCATTGTGTTTCTCCTTTGTATGCGCTTGCTCAGCCGGGAATACCGGCTGCAAAAATACCACGAAAAACAGCGGCCGCACAGCCGCCGAACAGAATTATTATAACAGCCTTCCCTCCCTTTGTCAATCCGCGGCCGCCCATGTCGAAGGGAATTCTGTGTTTTCCACAGCTGTGAGTTGGCAATATTGTCTAATTTTCCGTCTTGAACAGCAGATATATTTATGCTATCTTATAAATACAAAGAGGTGATACCGATGTACAGGTAAATCCTTGGAGGCTCTGAATCAGAACGGAGCCAATGCAGGCGGGCAGGGAGGTCCCCGGCGATTCCGACTTATAAGCGCGTCTCGCGGAAGAGACAGACAGAGAATGGATAAGGTATCGGAACAGAAAAACGGATCGCATACGCCCGTCAATCCGCAGAAAGAGAGGTTAACCAACAGATGTTAGATAATAAGAGCGAACAGAAATGACCCTTGGCTGCAAAAAAAACGTGCTGATCACAAGGCATGGCAGTCAAGGGTCATTTCATTTCTTTCCGCGCCCGGCCGGGGCGCTTTTTTGCCGCCCGGATTGACAATTCCGGCGAAAACGTGGTATCATATTTTTATCCGGAATGTCACACAGGAGTGCCTATGCAGATACAAACGAAAAAATTTGCCGGGCTGACCGGGAATCAGCTGAAGCTTCTGGCCTTGTTCGCCATGACCTGCGACCATGTGGGATTGCAGCTGCTGCCCCAATTCATCATTCTGCGGATCATCGGGCGGCTGGCCGCGCCGCTTTTCGCCTATATGATCGCCGAGGGCTGCCGCTATACCCATGACCGGGGACGGTATCTGGGGAGACTTCTGGGCATGGCCGCGCTGTGCCAGATCGCCTATTTTGCCGCCATGCGGTCGCTCTACCAGTGCATTTTCGTGACCTTTTCCCTGTCCGTCTGCCTGATTTACGCGCTGGATAGCGCTGTTCGCCGCCGGACGCCGTCGTCAGTGCTGCTGGCTGCCGCCGCCCTTGCGGCCGCGGTTTTCATCACCGTGGAACTGCCCCGGATTTTGATTCACACGGATTTTGACGTAGATTACGGTCTGTGGGGCGTAATGCTGCCGGTACTGGTGTATTTCGGCAGGGGAAAATGGGGAAAACTGGCGCTGTTCGCCGTCGGTGTCGGCCTGCTGGGTCTGCATTACGGCGGGACGCAGTGGTGGGGGCTTCTGAGCGTTCCCCTTCTGGCGCTGTACAACGGCAAAAAAGGCACATGGAATATCGGCCCGCTGTTTTACTGGTATTACCCCGCCCATTTGGTCGTGATTTACGGCCTGAGCATGCTGCTGGCACGCGCCGCCGGATAACGGATCCACCGGGGCGCCATCCCCGATATATAAGGAGGAAATGATATGCGTAAAAATTTTGGTTCCAAGCCCATGCTGTACCCCATGCCGGTGCTGATCATCGGCACCTACGGCGAGGACGGCACGCCCAACGCCATGAACGCCGCATGGGGCGGCATCGTGGACACGAATCTCATCGGCATCTGTCTTGCGGACCACAAGACCACCCGGAACATCTTCGCCCGGAAAGCCTTCACCGTCTCCATGGCGGACGCGGAAAACATGGTGGCTGCGGACTACGTGGGCATCGTGTCCGGCGATAAGGTTCCCGATAAGGTCGCCCGTGCAGGCTGGCACACCAGCAAGAGCCATCTCGTGGACGCTCCCATCATCGACGAACTGCCCATGACGCTGGAATGTTCCTTCGTCAGCTACGACGAGGGCACCGGGCTACTCATTGGCCGGATCGAAAACGTCAGCGCCGAGGAATCCATTCTCACCGACGGCAAGATCGACCTGAATAAGTTCCACCCCATCACCTTCGACCCCTGCGGCAACGGCTACTATCCCCTTGGCGAAAAGCTGGGCGATGCATTTCAGGAAGGCAAAAAGCTGAAATAATTTCGAGGGCATGACGACCCCCACGCAAACACAAAGCCCTCTCAGTCACCTTCGGTGACAGCTCTCCCAGAGGGAGAGCCAAGTTGACACGAGAAATGGAGCGGATCGGTAACGATACGCTCCATTCACTGTTTTTGTCAATATTTCCGCCATGTCGAGGGCATCAGCAGAATCAGCATGGGGAACAGCTCCAGCCGCCCGAACAGCATATCCGCCGTCAGAACGATCTTTGCCAGCGGCGAAAAGGCCGCGAAGCAGCCCGTGGGGCCGACCAGCCCCAGGCCGGGGCCGATGTTATTCAGCGTCGCCATCACGGCGGTGAAAGTGGTGACAAAATCCAGATTGTCCAGCGCCACCAGCAGCACGGACACCAGCGTCACTAGAAAATACAGGGTCATGTAGCTCTGAACGCCCTGCACCGTCTCCCGGCTGACGGGCTTTCCGTCCACCGTCAGCACCCGCACGGAGCGGGGATGAAGCAGCTTGCGCAGCTCGGAGCCAAGGGCTTTGCACAGAATCACCAACCGGGAAACCTTGACGCCGCCGCCGGTAGACCCGGCGCAGGCACCCACGATCATCAGCAGCACCAGAATACACCGGCTGAGCTGGGGCCACAGGTCAAAATCCGTTGTGCTGAAGCCCGTGGTGGTAATGACGGACGAGACGGCGAAAAAAGCGTGGTGGAACGCGTCAAACGCCGTGGGGAACATCCCCAGAATGTTAAGGGTAATAATCAGCGTGCTCCCGGCGATGATGGCAAAATACGCCCGCACCTCGGTATTCCGCCATGCCATGGCATATTTTTTCATCAGCAGGAAAAAGTAAACGTTGAAGTTCACGCCGAACAGCGCCATGAACACGGAGACCACGCCCTGAAGGTAGTAGCTGTCATAATAGCCCATGGAGCTGTTCTTGATGCCGAAGCCGCCGGTGCCGGCGGTGCCGAAGGCGGTACACAGGCTGTCAAACAGGGGCATTCCCCCGATAAGCAGCAGCACCACCTCCACCGCCGTCATGACGATGTAAATGCCGTAGAGAATTGCGGCGGACTTGCGCATGTTCGGCACCATCTTGCTCACGGTGGGGCCGGGGCTTTCCGCCCGGAGCAGGTGGTTGGCCTGGCCGCCCATATTCACCAGCGACAGCATGAACACCAGAATGCCCATGCCCCCCAACCAGTGGGTAAAGCTGCGCCAGAAGAGCATCCCGTTGTCCAGCGCCTCCACATCGGTCAGGATGCTGGCGCCGGTGGTGGTAAAGCCGGAAACCGTCTCAAACACGGCGTCTAAGTAGCTGGGGATCTGCCCGGACAGGGTAAAGGGCGCCGCGCCGATCAGGGAAATGACCACCCATGCCAGCGCCGTAAAGACGAATCCTTCCCGGGCGTACATGTCCCGCTTGGCGGGCTTGAACCGGGTCAGCAGGAAGCCAAGCAGTCCCGCCGCGATCATGGTGTACAAAAAGTAAATGCCGGAGCTTTCCCCGTAGATCACGGCGACCGCCAGCGGCAGCACCAGAAACGCCGCCACGATCAGCAGGATCATGCCGAAAAGATAGCGAAGCAAGGGATAATTCATGTCCGTTCCCCCTTACCGCCGGGTGGTGAAGATATCGTTGAGGCTTCTCAGTCCGCTGTGGGCTGCGACCACGATCACGCTGTCCCCCACCTCGATGGTGTCGCTGCCGCGGGGGGTAATGGTCTTGCCGCCCCGGGAGATGCAGCCGATCAGCAGGCCGTCCTTCAGGTGCAGATCCTGCAATGGGATGCCGCAGAAATCGGCGCTGGCCGTGACCCGGAACTCCATCGCTTCGACCTTATTGCTGACGATCTTGCACAGCGTCTCCATGCTGGCATAAGCGTCGGAATTCTGCATGGCCCGGACGTAGCGCACCACGTTGTCCGCACAGATATTCCGGGGATAGAACACGGAATCCAAAGACAGGCTGCCCACCAGCGGCTCATAGGAGCTGCGGTTGACCTTGGTAATGACCTTGGCGCGGGTCGTCCTCCCGGCAAACAGGGAAATGATGATGTTTTCTTCGTCAATGCCCGTCAGCGCCGCAATGGCATCCATGTGCTCGATGCCTTCCTCCTGTAACAGGCGCTGATCCGTACCGTCGCCGTGGAGGATCGTCGCCTCCGGCAGGAGCTGGCTCAGCTCCTCGCAGCGCTTCGCGTCCGATTCGATGATCTTCACGTCCATGCCGGTCGCCAGCAGCTGCCGTGCCAGATAATAACCCATCCGGCCTCCGCCGATGAGCATGACCTGCCGCACCCGGGTCTTCGCCACGCCGACCTGCCGGAAAAACCGCTGCGCCTCCTGCGGACTTGCCACCACGGAGATCCGGTCCCCGGCCTTCAGCTGGAACTCACCGGAGGGGATAATGACATCCCGCTCGCCCCGCTCCACCGCGCAGATCAGCACGTTGGCACGGAACTTTCCGATGTCCTTCAGCGCCATGCCGTCCAGCGGGGAACCCGCCGTCACGCCGGTTTTGAGAATTTCCACATGACCTCTGGCAAAGGTGTCGATCTTGATGGCCGAGGGGAACCGCAGTACCCGGGCCATTTCCGTGGCGCAGGCTTCCTCGGGGTTGATGGCCATGCTGAGCCCCAGATCGTCCTTGATGAGGTTCAGTTCCTCCACGTACATGGGGTTGCGAACCCGGGCGATGGTGTGCCGCGCGCCCAGCTTCTTGCCGATGAGGCAGCACAGCAGGTTCAGCTCGTCCGCGCCGGTACAGGCAATGACGAGGTCTGCCTGATCCGCTCCGGCCTCCAGCTGAACCTCCCGGGAAGCGCCGTCGCCCTCCACGACCATCACGTCCAGCTCGTTGTTGGACTGATCCAGCCTGACCCCGGAGCGATCCACCAGTGTCACTTCATGCTTTTCCTTCGACAGCTGCTCAGCAAGGACACTGCCGATTTTTCCGTCGCCGATAATCATGATTTTCATAAATATCACCCACGTCTTTATCCATTTTGCCTTACTATATCACAAATCCCGATTGAATGCAACCGCGCGGGAAAATCTGTGCAGAATCTGAAGGGGGTGTCAATAAAATCTGTCATTTTCTGTATTTCCTTCCGGAAATTCACGCTAATACTCCAAAAAATATTGGCAAAGCTATGGTTGCGGAACAAAACCGCGAGAAAGCAAAAAGGAGAGAAAACGGTATGAAGAGCAACAATCAGATCAACATTCCCCAGGCTCGGGAAGCGATGGACAAGTTTAAGATGCAGGCTGCCAGCGACCTTGATGTTCCCGTTACCTATTAAACTACGACGCTTTTCTTTCTAAAAATTCAAAAAACTATGTTGAAGTGCTTTCAAATTGCGTTGTAGCGTGTAAAAAAGTTCATCTGTCGTTTTTACATCCCGATTTTGCTTTATCACAGTAAAGTATTTGGTGAATTATTCACTTTTTGCCGCATGTTGCAGCATGATTTGTTCCTCTTTCATACGCCCTTCCTGTCCATTGCCCGTAAAAGAGCGCACACTTCCGAATCCGGAAAGTGTGCGCTCTTTTTGTTTGTATGGATACCAGTTAAGTCATTTGCGGATAATATGCCATATGTATCAAAACATCTTCTTTTTCTTATTTGCAAGTTTTTTTGAGCGTTGGTTTAAAATTCGGCTTTCCCGCCGCCTAGTATATGGAGGGACTTCCAAGGTTCTCTCCGCTGAACCTTGAAAACTTCATAATCATTCATCTGATACATTCTTCTGGACAGGAGCCAGGAGGACAGTACGCCGTGACCACCTGCCCCGTGAGGGGTACGAAGCGAGGAAGCCCGTAAAGGCTGAAGCAAAGGTGCCGAGCGAGAAATGCTGCCTCCAATGCCGGGTTGCCACCGGCAAGGCGACGAGGGTCCAGACAGGACAATGATACTTCTCTACGGAGCTGGCGGAGGACCCGGCAGGGGTGGAAGGCCCATGGACTCGATTCGCAGTCGAGCGTCAGATGATTTCCCTTTGCGCGTTTAGGGGGCGAGGCCGAATGAAACGCGCCGACCAAAGCGCAGAAGCTATTCTGTGTTTTGGTGGAGCAAAAACAACAATCAGGAGGTACACGAATGAATCACTGTAAAACCATTGCTCTCGTCAATCAGAAGGGAGGTGTCGGAAAAACGACTTCTACCATTAACTTGGGCGTCGGCCTTGCCAGTCAGGGAAACAAGGTCTTGCTGGTGGACGGCGACCCACAGCACAGCCTGACCATCGGCTTAGGTGTCACTGACCCGGATAATCTGGAACATACGCTGAACACAGCCATGCTTGCCGAAATTGAGGGTGAACCGTCTCAATGGGAAACAGGCATTATCCACCATCGGGAGGGTGTGGATTTGCTTCCTGCCAACGATGAACTCGCCGGTATTGAACTACGCCTGTTCAGTGCCATGTCCAGAGAACAGGTGCTGAAATCCGTGTTGAGCCATATCAAGGATCGATACGACTACATTCTCATTGACGGTATGCCCTCCCTCGGCATTGTTACCGTCAATGTTCTGGTGGCCGCGGACAGCGTTATTATCCCCTCCGAACCGGATTTCCTGTCTACCAAAGGCATGAACCTGCTGCTCAAAACCATTGGCCGTGTGCGCCGTCAGATCAATCCCCGGTTGAAAATCGACGGCATCGTGGTCACAAAGGTGGACAGCCGTACCAATAACGCCAAAAACATTATCGCCGCCCTGCGTACCACACTGGACGGCAGCATTCGGGTATTTGACACGGAAATCCCCCGCTCCGTTCGGGCCGCGGAGGCATCCGGCGAGGGCAAAAGCATTTTTGCCTTCGACCCCAAAGGCCGGGTAGCTCAGGCTTACGGGAACTTAACGAAGGAGGTGGCCGAACTTGGCAAAGAAGCAAATCGATCTCGGTCTGACGGGGCTAGATGAGCTGTTCATGGACGATAAGGAGCGGGTAGAATCCCAGCTCCCGAAAATCTATGAAATACCTCTTTCGGAGATTGACGAGTTTCCGAATCATCCCTTCCATGTCCGACTGGACGAGGACATGGATCAGCTGGTGGAGAGCATCAAGGAGCGAGGCATTATCACTCCGGTCACGCTGCGGCAGAAACCGGACGGGCGGTACGAAATCGTCTCCGGCCACCGCAGAACGAAAGCCTGCGAGCTTGCGGGTCTGACCACCGTCAAAGCGGAAATCAAGGAGCTTTCCAGAGACGAGGCCATTATCCTTATGGTAGAAAGCAATTTACAGCGCACCACCATTCTGCCCAGCGAAAAGGCGTTTTCCTACAAAATGCGGCTGGAAGCTATGAAACGGCAGGGTGAACGCTCTGACTTAACTTCTGTGCCAGTGGCACAGAAGTCGAAAACATCACGGGAGGAATTAGGGGCAGCGGTTGGCGAAAGTCAAGACCAGGTTCGTCGCTACATCCGCCTCACCCACCTTATCGAGCCTCTGCTTGACCTGGTGGATTCCGGGAAAATCGCTTTCCGGCCTGCGGTGGAGCTTTCGTATCTGACAGAGGAGGAGCAAAACAGTCTGCTGGATTCCATCAATTCCGAGCAGTCCACCCCGTCTCTAGCGCAAGCATCGAAGATGAAGGAGTTCTCCCAAAACGGCAGGCTCAACGCCGACGTCATTCTCTCCATCATGTGCGAGCAGAAGCCCAACCAGAAAGAGAAAATCAGTTTTCAGTCCGAACGGCTGAAACCCTTTATTCCGAAAAACTTCACCGCTAAACAGGCGGAGGACTACGTTATTAAGGCTCTGGAGTATTACCACCGGTATCAGCTCCGGCAGAAGGAGCGTGACAGATAATGGTCTCACCCTGTCGTTCCCCTCCCCCTCACACTCCCCCTTATATTGTATTACCAGCTGTACCAGCTGAAAAGAAGCGTAGACACCTGCCAAAATCGGCGGGTGATTTTTTATGGAAAGGAAAATGCAATGCGAAAAATCATGAAACGAGGGTTCTGCCTGTTTCTGGTGGCCGTGCTGCTGGCAGGGCTGGTGCCTTATGCCTTTGCGGATGAAACGAAGCCCACAGAGACTGCGGAGGTATCCGAGGCTGCAACAGAGCCAACGGAGGAAACAGCGGAGACCATAGAGCCAGAGGAAGATGAAATAGCGGATGGTCAACTGCTGCCGGACAGCATCTCCACCTATGCCTCCACTGTCTCCAATGTTCTCCTGTTCGATCAGGCCAGTCCCAACTACACCACGGTGCTGAAAAGCCAGATTTCCGTGACCTACCAGCCCAACGGCACAGACGCTGCCAAGACGGCCTACATCAAAAATCTGGGCTGGCACTTCGCCCGATACAACAACGTCCCTTACGAGGACGACCCCATCTACTGTATTGAGCCTTGCAAGAACTATGCCGCCAGCACCTCCGGCAACTACATGGATCAGGATTTGGGGGTATCCGGCAGTGGAAGCTCCAGAGGCAGCAATGTCTGGTACGCCATGCCCAGCTCCTACCGGCAGGCCATCGCCCTGACCCTGCTGTACTCCAAACAGCTGTGGAACAGCAATTACAGCGTCAAAACCACGGCAATGGCCAACAACCCCAATGTGTCCACCCGAATCGCCACCCAGTTTCTCATTTACGAGATTGTCACCGGCCTGCGGGATGCCGACACCTTCAACCGCAAAAGCTCCAACGGCTATACCAGCGGCGATGTGTTCTACAACGCTGGCGTAGCCAATGTCTCCGGCTTTGCGGGCAAGTACAACAGCATCGTTTCCAGCGTCCAAAACGCTATGAAAGTCCCCAGCTTTACCAGCCGCTCCTCCGGCTCTGCCCCCACCATCACCATGAGCGGGAGTCAGGTAAGCGTTACGGACTCCAACGGCGTTCTGGGGAACTTCTCCTTCGCCAACGGAAACGGTGCCTCTTTCTCCAAGTCCGGCAATACCCTGACCATCACCAAAACCGGCACCATCTCTCCCTCTACGGTATTCAGTGCCACCAGGAGTCTGCCCTCTGCGGAAAACTCCACCGTGTCCATCTATTACAGTGCCAGCAGCACCTACCAGACCTGCGTCAAGCTGTATTCTCCCCAAGTGGAAACGCTGCGGGCCTACTTCAAGATCAACGCCCCGAATCCCGGAGCCATTGCCCTTGTAAAAACCACAGAGGACGGTCAGAATTTGTCCGGCTGGCGTTTCGGCGTGTATTCCAACACCGCCTGCACCACTTTGGTATCCGACCCTCACACGACGGACAGCAACGGCAAAATCAGCGTCACCGGGCTGAACGCCGGAACTTACTATGTCAAGGAGCTTGGACATAGCGACAGCAGTATTTCCTCCCGCTACACCTGCTCCGGAGACAATCCACAGAAAGTCTCAGTGTCCAACGGTGCTACCGCAACCGTCAGCTTTTACAACAGGCTGGCCGTGGGCGCGCTGGAAATCCGGAAGTCCACCAATACGGACAACCATCTGGGCGGTTGGAAATTCATCGTGAAAAAGGACGGCGCGGAAATCCCCGGCTCTCCCTTTACCACGGATGAAACCGGCATTCAGAACAAGACTGACGGCACCTGGATCATTGCCAAGCGCAATGACGCGGAAGGAGTCTACTATGTCACCGGACACACCGACAAGGAAGCCGATGCTACCGTCTTTACCCCTGTCACCATGGGCAAGTCCTACGGCCACATCATGGTCAAGGGTTTGGAGGAGGATACCTACACCATCACCGAAACCCAAACGGCCAATGGCTATACCCTGCTGAAAAACGCGATTAACGTCACCATTACCGTCAAGGAAAACACTTCCAATACCTGCAATGTCTACGCCAAGGATGTGCTGGGCGTTCTCCAGAATGACCCCCACTATTCTTTTGACGGCGGCGAGGATTTAAAGCTGGCCAACATTCCCCAGCGGGCGCTGTCCCACAACTATCCCACCGCTTCCGCAACCGTGGACAAGAACGAAGTCACCATGCTGGAGGACAACGGTTCCGCCAACGCCGAAGTGCCCCTGACCGTGAAAAATACCAAGGGGTTTGATCTGCCCAAGACCGGCGATCACGGCACCTGGATGTACAGCCTGGTGGGCATTCTTCTGATGTCTACCGCAGCCGGTGTCATTGTTCTGACTGTCAAAAAGAAGAATGGCCGGTAAGTATCTGGCCCCCCGGAGGAACATTCCGGGGGGCTGTCCGAAAGGAGGAGATCCTATCCAAGAGAAGCGAAGAACGATCTTTACCATCTCCCTGGCGGTGCTGCTTTTCCTGCTGGCACTGGGGCTGACTATCTACCCGGCATTCAGCAGCCGCTACAATGAAGCCCACCAATCCCAGATTCATACGGAGTATCAGGATGCTGTTCAGGCGTTGCCGGACACCGCCATCCCGGAGGCCAGAGCAAAAGCCCAGGCGTACAATGATGAGCTGTGGAGCAGCATCGCCCGGTATGGCAGCTATTCCAAGGATTCCGTGTCCTCCGCGGTGGAGGAATACGCCCAGCTCTTAGACCTTACCGGCACCGGAACCATGGGTTATGTCCATATTCCCAAGCTGGCAGTATCCCTGCCCATTTACCACGGCACGGAGGAAGAAACGCTCGACCGGGGTGTCGGCCATCTCATTGGCAGCTCCCTGCCTATTGGCGGCAGCAGCACCCACGCCATTCTCACCGGCCACTCCGGTCTTGCCAGCCAGAAGATGTTTTCCGACCTAGACAAGCTGGAAATTGGGGATACCTTCTATCTGGAAGGGCGTACCTATCAAAAATCATAGAGAGAGGGATGCAAGATGAAGTATGAAGTTACCGTCCAGGCAATCAGCCTGGGCCATGTCGCCGTGGAAGCGGATTCTCCCGAAAAAGCGGAGGCTGCGGCCATGAGCAAGTTGTTCACCGGCGCGATTCATTGGGAGTTCACGAGGATGGAGTTTCCCGGTGTCAAAGGTAAGAAAGCATAAGTCAGATGTAATCTACTGAAAGAGTAAGGATGTGAAACAATGGATAAGAAAACAGCGATCTGCCAGCATCTCAAGAAGTACCATACCGGTGGAGAAAGGGCCGTTTACAGCCATGAGCTGCAGCGGCTCTTTTCCATTGACGGGCGGGGTCTGCGCAGGAAGATCAACAGTCTGCGGCAGGATGGATACCCCATTTGCAGCGACGAGCGAGGCTACTACTACGCCGACACCCAGGAGGAGATCAACGGAACCGTATGCCGGCTGAACCAGATGGTGACGAAAGTATCCAATGCCAGGACGGGGTTTTTGTACGCCTCCATTCAGGAGGACGGGGTCACGGTGGAAGTTTCCGTTACCCTGCGTTAGGGGGAAGCTATGCCCAGAAAAGATGAAATTCTTTCGGAGCTGCTTGCCCGCAAAACACGGGAAATCGTAGCCCGCTCCGGAAATTACGCTGCCTTCCTGCGGACTGCTGCCCGGAACTATAAGTACACCTTCCGGGAACAGGTGCTTATCCATGCCCAGCGTCCGGATGCCACAGCCTGTGCGGAAATCGATATCTGGAACCGTCTGGGACGCCGGGTAAACCGGGGAGCCACCGGCATTGCTCTGCTGCGCGACCCCAGCTTGTCTTACCGCATCCGCTATGTATTTGACATCTCGGATACCAACAGTCGGGAAAATCGAGATATTTCCCTTTGGCAGATGAAACCGGAGTACGAAAATGAGGTCATTCAGGCATTGCAGGACAAGTTCCTTCTGAACCGGGACGGCTCGTTTCTGGATGCTGTGGAGATACTTTCCCGGCAGCTTGCGGAAGAAGCCGCCGGGGACTGCCTTCCCGACCTGCTGAACAACAAGAAGGACAGCTTTCTGGAGGAACTGGACAATAACAGCATTGCAGCCCTCGGAGCAGCAGAAGAAAATCGTCGCCAGTCTTTCCGAGCGGGCGGAAAAGGTGCGCAATAAGCAGGTGGATTCCAATGAGGATAATATGCTGGTCATTACCAACGATGGTCGGAAGCTGGCGTTGGATCAGCGGCTCATTAACCCCATGCTGCCGGACAGCGACACCGGGAAAGTCGCTGTCTGCGCCGAAAATGTGTATAACATCTGGGAGCGGACAGCCGAGAAGAAGTCCACGCAGATGGTTTTTGTTGATCTCTCCACACCCCACAACGACGGACAGTTTAATGTGTATGACGATCTGAAAAAGAAGCTGCTGGACAAAGGCATCCCGGAATCCGAAATTGCTTACATCCACGACGCCAAAACGGAAGCTGCCAAAAAGGAGCTGTTTGGAAAGGTGCGCTCCGGCGAAGTGCGGGTGCTGATCGGCTCCACCCAGAAAATGGGGGCCGGAACCAACGCTCGTGCGACTCGTTCGTAACTGAAAAGGTTACGCTCAAGTCAAAATTATACAAGATTGAAAGGAGCTTAGAATTGATTTGAAGAACTGATATTCCGACAGGTGGAATGAAGGGGTAACGCCCGGAAACGCCTGCCTTGATACTGCGGTGTGCGATAAGATTTGCAGAAATCAAACCGTGCAAAGCCCGCTGAAGTCGGCGGAAATCTGTCCAAACAGGCAGCAATGCGCTGTGGAAAGTGTCCCAGAGGTGGGATATGTAGATGATACGCCGGGGGTCTATAAAATTCCTATGGTTAGAATGTCATAATGACTGACGAATGCCCGAATGTACGGGTCTATAGCGTGATATGGTATGTAACCCTGAATGATTCCGAGCTGCGCCTTGCCAAATACGCGCTTCTCCGGTTCCGTAATATGCTCATTGCCAAAGAGCTGCCCACGGAGGACGTAAACGCCCTCTTGCTGAAGCTCTATAAGTAAGCAAATCCACCGCTTTTATTGACTGCTACAAATGCTCTCTTGCCGCATTCGAAAAACGTAACATGCAGTCTCCTGTAAAGCAAGAAAAACGTTACATACCATTTGACAAAGCCGAAGAATAATGTTACACTGGCCGTGTTACAATATGCTTAGGGGGTGGCCAAATGCTGTATCGAAAGGCATATGACAGACTGCTGGAATGGAAGGGGCAGCCGAATAAAAAGGCTCTTTGTATCATGGGCGCACGTCAGACCGGCAAAACGACCGTTATCCGCCAGTTTGGCAAGGAACAGTATTCCTGTTTTGTGGAGGTCAATTTCATCACAGATACCGATGCGGCAAAGATCTTCTCCGGGAATCTGGATGCCAATACTATCATTGCGGGTCTGACCGCTTATACCAGAAAGCCAATGATCCCCGGCAATACGCTGGTGCTTCTGGATGAAATTCAGGCGTGTCCCAACGCTAGGACTGCCATCAAGTTTCTGGTGGAAGACGGCCGTTTCGACTATATCGAATCCGGCTCCCTTTTGGGCGTCAGGCACAGAGAAGTGCGATCCTATCCGGTCGGCTTTGAGGAGCTTTATCAGATGTATCCTATGGATCTGGAGGAATATCTGTGGGCCAACGGCGTACAGAAATCGACGATTCAGTACATGAAAGGCTGCTACGAGACGGGAACGCCGGTCACGGATGCCATTCATCAGACCATGTGCAAGCTGCTGTATAGCTATATTGTGGTCGGTGGTATGCCGGATGTAGTCCAGACCTATGTGAATACCCATGATATTGCTCTGGTGATCGCTCGCCAAACGGAGATACTGGAGCTGTACCGGCTGGATATCGCGCAGTATGCACAGGGCAGCGAAAAGGTCAAGGTTCGTGCTATTTTTGACAGCATTCCCAGCCAGCTGAACGATAAAAAGCGCAGGTTTGTGTTGGCCGCATTAGACCCCAATGGTCGACAGCTCCGCTATGCGGATAGCTTCAACTGGTTGGCCGACGCGGGCGTCGCGCTTCCCTGCTACAATGTGGGGGAGCCGCAACCACCGCTCATGTTGAATGAAAAGCGGAATCTCTTCAAGCTGTTTATGGGAGATACCGGTCTGCTGTGTGCTGCCTGCATGGAAAATGTACAGTTTGAGATTCTCAACGGTGCGCTGCAGATCAACATGGGCAGTATTCTGGAAAATGTGGTTGCGCAGCAGCTAAAATGCAATGGTTTTCAGCTGAATTATTATGACGGAAAGAAAACCGGCGAAATCGACTTTGTTATTCAAAACGGAATGGGAATCGAACTGATCGAAGCCAAATCCGGAAACGATTTCAAGGTACATTCCGCCATGGACAGAATCCGCAAAACAGAGGGCTGGAAATTTGAAAAAGCGACCGTGCTCTGCAAAGGAAATATCGAATCCGTTGATGGGGTGTGGTATTATCCATGGTATATGGTCATGTTCATGAAAGCCTATCAGCCGCCAAAAGAGATGAAATACGAAATTGATTTAAGTGCGTTGCAATAATCCAAACCGGAAAATAGCATCTGTCTTCACCGGCAGGTGCTTTTTCTATACCCGAAAATGAAAGGAAGGCAATATTTATCACAAATCAAGAATTAAACACACGTCTCTACCAAAAGATGTTTGACGAACAGGAACACTACCGGCAGCACCTTCTGACGCTGCCCCCGGAGGAAATTCTGGGCAGCGCCTACGAGTACACCATCCGGGAGGACATTCTGTTATCCCTGGAATACAATGACCTAACAACCAGGCAGTGTCAGGCACTTCTCAAATCCGAGCATCCCTTGCAGGATGTATTTCGGGCCTGGGAGCATCACGAAAGTCCCCATATGGAGGAAGTGCAGGCCATTATCGAAGCAAAGGCGAATGATATGTGCCATCTGTATGCCCAAAAGGCACACCGAGAGGAGCGATAGCCCGTGGCATACTTCACCCCGGAGGATATTCAGCAGGCAAAACAGCTGGATTTGCTGACATATCTTCAAATCAATGAGCCGGATCAGTTGGTAAGGGTATCCAGCGATACCTACTGCACCAAAGAACACGATTCCCTCAAAATCAGCAACGGGAAATGGCACTGGTTCTCCCGGCAAACGGGCGGCAAAACAGCCCTTGACTATCTCGTGAAGGTCAAGGGCTGTTCTTTTATGGAGGCTATGGAGATCATTCATGGCGCGCCCCTGCCTAAGACGATCCCCGCACCGGTTCCCAAGGCAGAATCAAAAAAGCTGCTGCTCCCTGAGCGGAACGGCAACGCGGACGCCGTGATCCGCTATCTGAAAGGCCGCGGCATCCATGACGTTATTATCCGCTACTGTCTGGAAAACGACTTGCTCTTTGAATCCCGGAAATACCACAGTGCCGTATTTCTGGGCTATGACAAAGACGGCAATGCCCGCTATGGCAATGTCCGGGGAACCGTTGGTGACTACAAAGGGGAGCTGTCCGGCAGCGACAAGCACTACTCCTTCTCCATTCCCGGAAGCAGCCAGACCGTTCATGTTTTTGAGTCTGCCATTGACGCTCTGAGCTATGCCACCCTGGAGCTGTTCGAGGGAAAGAACTGGCACGAAGATCATCTGCTGTCTCTTGCCGGGGTATTTGTCACCAAACGGGAAGATGTGGTGCCGGTTGCTCTGTCCCGGTATCTGGCGGATCACCCGGAGATTCAGACGCTGCGGCTCCATCTGGACAACGATGCCGTTGGCCGGGGCGCGGTGTCCGGAATTGTCGGTGGCCTGCGTGACAGGTACGAGATTTGGGACGAGCCGCCCAAGTGCGGCAAGGATGTCAACGACCAGCTCAAAATCAGGGTTGGATTGAAAAAGAAGGAGGAATACAGTCGTTGAAAATCCATATCTATCAGATCAACAGGAACCGGGACACCCAGCAGCTTAAATTCATGGGTCTGGATGCTGTCCGTAAGGTGCTGCATTCCGCGGAACCGGACAGTGCCGCCTACGATAAGGTCTACTCCGGGGATGTGAAATGCCGGAACCTGGAGGATGTGTTCGTCCTATTTCAATCCGGCAGGCCGGAGGGCTTCCGGGGACACAGCCTCTCGGTCTCGGATGTTGTGGAGGTGGAGGACGCCGCCAGCATCACACCGGGCTTCTACTTCTGTGACAGCTTTGGATTCAAGGAGATTCCTTTTCAGCCGGAGCTTGCCGCCGATGCCGTCCGGGGTTCTACCATCCAAGTTGTTTTGGTGGAACCCGGAAAGTTGGCACGGATCGCGGAAGTCGGCACTTCTCTGGACGCCATGCAGCAGACCGTAGGCGGCGACATTGAGGTCTGTTACCCCTTTGATGAACAGGTCTGCATTGTCTGCAATTCTGAAGGGAAAATCAACGGCCTGCCCCTGCACCGGGCCATCCGGGACGAAGATACCAATGAAATAGTGGACATCATTGCCGGTACGTTCTTCATCTGCGATTGCCGCAAAGAATCCTTCGGCAGTCTTTCCGAGGAACAGCAGAAGCGGTATCTGGAAAAATACCGTCTCCCGGAACGGTTCTTCCGTACAAGAGACGGCATTGAAGCCGTACCCTATAAGCCTCAAAATCGAGAGCGTTAAGTGTCCTTTCTCAGCACCGCCAGATAATCTACGTAGGAATATATTTTTGCTCTTCCCGACTTTTCTGTTTGCTGTAAAATCCCATTATCCACAAAAGACGCAACATTTTTTGCGACTGTATTATAGGACAAATTTAGGGCTGTCGCAGTTTTTTGAATATCGATAATGGGGGTCTTTTCCAAATAAATAAGAAAGTTTATTGCGTTGGTTTGCTGCCGCTTTGTCATGCTATTAAATTTTTGTACATTCCGGTTGTGAATTTCCGTAAGACGGTCAATTGCTTGAATTGCATCCTCGGCAGAATCGGATAGTGCTTGCAGGAAAAAGAGAACCCACTGCTCATAGTCCCCGGTTTTTCGTACTTGCGTCATCCGGTCATAGTATTCGACCCGGTTCATTTTCAGAAAATAGGAGATATAAAGCGACGGGGCGGAGAGTATTTTCTTCTCCATCAGGAACAGCGTAATCAGAAGCCGCCCAACCCGGCCATTTCCATCTAAAAAAGGATGGGTTGTTTCAAACTGGTAATGGATCAGTGCTGCTTGGATCAGTGGGTCAAGGGAATCCTCCCCATTCATATATTTCTCCAGATCGGACATGGCATCTACCATATCCTCTGGATTCGGCGGAATATACCGCGCATTTCTCAATGTGCTTCCCTGACCGCCGATCCAATTTTGCGAATAACGGAATTCACCGGGATTCTTTTCCTGACCGCGCACCCCCTCCATCAGAACAGCGTGTGTTTCCTTAATCAATCGGTTGCACAGCGGGAGCGTTTGAAGGCGATTGATCGCGTATTCCTCCGCACGGATGTAATTCACAACATCTGATACATTGAGGTTTGTGTTTTCCTCCGCAAAGGGGTTCAAAATGTCATCCAGCGTACACTGTGTCCCTTCGATCTGGGAAGAAAGCAGTGCTTCCTTCCGCACATACATGGAAACAAACAAATCCATATTCGGAATACGGGAAGACAGACCATCCAGTGTAGCCAGCCTTCGATTTGCGTCAATCAGCTTGGCAATCAGCTCATTACTCATCTCAACAGGCGGCTCAGGGGGAAGCGGATTGGGGCGAAAAGACTGATAAGCCATTTCCCCGGACAGATTGGTTACAAGGCAACCGGCTCTGTTATTCATGGCAGCTCCTTTCTCAAAATGAAATTACACGGCTAATAATAGCACAGTTATTTCAAAAAATCAAGTTTTTCTGAAATAACAGGCAATATAGTTTTTCATAAAATACGTAAAATATGATATAAGCAATCAAAATACTCCCTGTAATTTCATTTTCCACCCCAATAGGCAAACCGGTTGCTTTTAATCATTTGTGTCGTGAAGAATAGAAAAGTGTGAATGGTTGCAAAAATCTATTCTAAGTCAACTAATAGCCATTACAGAAAATGAATCAATGCATCCGAAACATATAAGCAATTTCTGGTAATACCGTTTCCAGAGACTGCTGCCACCGCACCGCCCGAAAGGGTGGTGCTTTTCTATACCCAAATTACAGGAGGTGATGCCCATTTGAACACAAAATCCACAGCGTCCTGTGGCTGTGGCAAGCCCAGGACTACCCCTATTTCCCCGGAGGAAAAACGTTGGCTGAAAGAAAAACTGTCCCAGTCCCGTTACGACGAATGTATGCAGGAGCGTCGGGAGGCATGGCTGTTTCTTCGGCCCGGTCATAAAAAGAACTATCGATAGAAGGTTTGTCTTTTATGGAGCAAGCATCGCCTTTGTACTCCCACAAAGGCAGCTTGTCAGGGGGAACCCCTGATACCCCTGTATCTGAATCGAGAAGAAGGAGTGAAATCTATTCGCAATCGAAACGTCAAAATCCAGTTGTGGCTGAACAAAGCGGAAGCCCGGAATCTCCAAGAAAAAGCAAGGCGCAGCCACCTGTCTGTTGCCGCCTATCTGCGGCAGCTTATCAGCGGTGTTGTTCCCAAGGAAGCTCCATCCCCGGATTTCTTCTCCATGATGCGGGAACTGCATTACATCGGGAACAACCTCAACCAAATTGCCATGAAAGCCCACGCTCTGAATGCCATCGATGCCAAGCATTATGACGATGGTGTCCAGCTGTTTGAGGAAGCTGTTCAGGAAATTCTGTCGGCGGTTCTTGATCCCGTGCCTACGGAGCGCTGACCTATGGCTGTTACATCCATTTGGCGCGTCCATGGCAGTGTTGGGAAGGTTCTGGACTATGTGGAAAACGCGGAGAAAACCACCGCCGTTTCCACCGGCGACAGCGACCTGTCCGATGTTATTGACTATGCCATCCAGCAGCATAAGACCAGCCAAACCCAGGTGCGGGACGGTGAGGAGGTCGTTCAGCGGTTTGTGTCCGGTATCAACTGCCACCCCAGCACCGCGGGAATGGAGATGCAGAAGGTCAAGAAATTCTACGGAAAGGAGGATGGGGTCATTGCCTACCACGGCTATCAGTCCTTCGCTCCCGGAGAGGCCACCCCGGAGATTGCCCATGAGATTGGGGTCAAGCTGGCGCGGCAGCTTTGGGGAGACCGGTATCAGGTGCTTGTTGCAACTCATTTGGATCGTGCTAACCATCTGCATTCCCACTTTGTCATCAACACGGTGTCCTTTGTGGACGGCATCAAGTACCACCGCACCAAACAGGATTATAAGGAAATGCAGCGAGTGTCTGACGCGCTCTGCAAAGAGTATGGCCTGTCCGTAATTCGGAATCCCAAAGGCCGGGGCATGACCTACAACGAATGGATCGCCGAAAAAGAAGGCAAGCCCACCCTGCGCGGCGTTATCCGCTCCGACATTGACCGTGCCATTCTGGCCTCCACCACCCAGCAGAATTTTCAGGAGGCTATGCAGGCCATGGGCTACACGTTCAAGACCCGCGCCCCGGATGGGCAGCCCCTCAAATATCCGGCACTGAACCCCCCCGGAGCGAAAGGCTACTTCCGTTTCCACCGGCTGGGGTCGGGGTATTCTCTGACCGAAATTCTGGATCGTGTTTACGACAACGTGAGACGGCAGACCCCATTCCCAGAGGCGGACCGGATGGCAAAGCAGCGCAATCCATTTATCCCCTATCCCAAAGCGAAAGGCATTCACGCCCTGTATCTGCGCTACTGCTACGAGCTGCGCATCATCCAAAAGCATCCGGCATCCGTGAAGCGGGTGCCTTATTCTATGCGACAGGATTTAATCTTGCTTGATAAATTGGACGCGGAAACCCGCTTCCTTGCCAAGCATGAATATGGCAGTTTAGTCGAACTGGAATCCCACAAAGAGAAATCTACAGGCAGAATTTCCGAACTGGAGCAGGAGCGCAATGCACTGCGCAGCCAGCTTCGGACTGCCACCCGCAGGGAGGATGCACCCGCGGTTGAAAATCTCAAATCCCGTATCAAGGAGGTATCCTCTGAGATAAAAACACTGCGTCAGGAGGTGAAACTATGTGAAGGAATCGAAGCCCGTTCCGCTCTGATGGAGCGGAATCTGGAGCAATTGCAGCAGGAACAGGAAATCGAAAGAAAGGAGGAAGAACAGCATGAGCTATTCCGGCGAGGCGGCAGATCAGGTCATCCGTTTGAGCCTGAACGGCGTTGAGGTCGCGGCAAAATTGTCCGGCTCCGCCGCCAAGCAGCTGGCGATCATGATTTACGCCATTCTGAAAGACCAGAAGAAAACAAAAGGCAAGATCCGTCTGACCAATATGCTCCGCTCCGGCAAGGAACTGAAAGTGTTCGCCGTTAAGGATGGGGATCTTCAGAAATTCTGCGAGGAAGCCAATGTTGCCCTCACTACAGACGGACAAGCCGCGGCCTATCAGCACGGGACAGACCCGTTGAGCGTTGCCGCTGTTTCCATCAATCTGGAAAAGCTGAAACAGGCTGCTTCCGAGGACACCGGCACTGGGGATTATGTCGTGCTTACCGAGGAAGAAGTCTACGACTTCATGCGCAGGAAAGCACAGGAAAATAACCAAAATCAAAATTCTAATCATCAGGAGGAAACTTATGAAAAACATCATCAACAGTATCATCCACCCCACCACCCGTCGTACTTCTAAGCGTCTGCCCATGCCCGAAAATGTCCGCAAGGGCTTCCGGCGTTACAGCTGCGCCGTTCTCACCGGGGCTATGATCCTCGGTCTGGCCATGCCCGCCTATGCCGCGGGCGACCCGCTGACGGTGGTCAACAACCTGAGCACCTTTATCTTTGGCCTGATCCGTGCCGTGGGTCTTATCCTGCTGGGCTGGGGCATTGTTCAGGTGGGTCTTTCCTTGCAGTCTCATGACCCTTCTCAGCGGAGCAACGGCTTCCTGACTCTGGCCGGTGGTATCGTCATCACCTTCGCCAAGGAGATTCTGGATTTGATCGTAGGTTGAAAAAACACCACGGGCAGACCCACGCGGGTCTGCCCCGGATAGGAGGTGAAAACCATTGTCGGATAACTGGGTCGTACAAAACTTGGAAAAGGCCCTTAATATCTGGAATGACAAGCTAAGTGAGATCTGGCTGCTCATTACCCAATCCCCCACCAGCTTCAAGGGCGGCACCCTCTGGAATGTGGTGTCCAGCATCCACGGAGCCTTGCAGGCCATTGGATATGCCCTGCTGGTGCTGTTCTTCGTGATCGGTGTCATGAAAACCTGCGGCTCTCTGACGGAGGTGAAACGCCCGGAACACGCCCTGCGGCTGTTTGTGCGGTTTGCCCTTGCCAAGGGTGTGATTACCTACGGCATGGATTTGATGCTGGCACTGCTGGACATTGTGCAGGGGGTAATCTCTACCATCATGCAGGCGGCAGGCTTTGGTCGGCCGCAGTCTGCGGTACTGCCAGCCGAAATTGTTTCGGCCATTGAGGACTGCGGATTCTTTGAATCCATTCCATTGTGGGCGGTGACGCTGATCGGCGGGCTGTTTATCTGGGTGCTGTCTTTTCAGATGATCCTCAGCGTTTACGGACGCTTCTTCAAAATGTATATGTACACAGCCATTGCCCCCATTCCCCTGTCCACCTTTGCCGGGGAACCCACGCAGAGCATCGGCAAGAGCTTTCTCAAAAGCTACGCTTCCGTCTGTCTGGAAGGAGCTGTCATTGTGCTGGCCTGTGTAATTTTCTCTGCCTTTGCGTCCTCGCCCCCTGCAGTGGATGCGGGTGCAGCAGCGGCCAGCATGGTATGGAGCTATATCGGAGAACTGATTTTCAATATGCTGATCCTCGTTGGGTCCGTGAAGATGGCAGACCGAGTCGTGCGGGAGATGATGGGACTATAGTCAGGTCGAAAACCGTCATTTCCATAATAGTTTTCGACTTATAAGTTCAAAACTATTGACATTGTGTTGTTCCAGAGTATAATAAAAGAAAAGCCATGGAGGTATGCAGCAATGGCGGAACTCGTCAATCGCCCGGAATATCTGAGACAGCTCATTCAAAACCGAGATGTGGACTTGGTAAAAATCGTCACCGGTATCCGCAGATGCGGCAAATCATCCCTGCTGGAACTGTACCATCAGTATCTTTTGGAACAGGGCGTCGCGGAATCTCACATTATTCATATGAATCTGGAGTCTCTGCGCTACCGAACGCTTTCCGATTATCTTGCCTTCTACGACTATGTCAGCCAAAAGATCCCGGATAGCGGAAAAACCTATCTGATTTTCGACGAACTGCAAGCGGTAAGCCACTGGGAAAAGGCCATTGAATCCTTCCGGCTGGATTACGATGTGGATATTTACATCACAGGCTCCAATGCCTATCTGCTGTCCACAGAGTTCTCCACCCTGCTTTCCGGACGATATGTGGAAATCCGGATGCTGCCCCTGTCTTTCAAGGAGTTCCTGACCTTCTACAGCTTTGACCAATCTGTCACACTGGAAGAAAAATTCCAGAAGTATTTGCAGTTCGGTGGTATGCCCATTCTGCGGGAGTATCAGTTCAACGAAGCCCGGAGCAATCAGGCATTGGAGGGTATCTATTCCACCGTCGTCCTGCGTGATATTTTACAGCGCAATGAAGGTGCCGATCAGGCCATGCTTCAGAAGATCATGCTGTTTCTCTGCTCCAACATTGGCAGTATCAATTCTCCCAGCAGCATTGGCAATGTCCTGTACAACGAGGGCGCTATCAAAGGGCGGAATGTCGCGGGGAAAACCGTTGAGAAGTATATCTCCATGCTCCGCAGCGCTTATATTTTCTTCTCCGTCGGCCGCTATGATGTAAAGGGAAAGCAGCTACTGAAAACGCTGGGCAAGAACTATATCATCGACATGGGCTTTCGGAATATGCTGCTGGGCTACCGGGACGCGGATCGGGGGCATATTCTGGAAAACATTGTCTATCTGGAGCTGCTTCGCCGGGACTATCGGGTCTGCATTGGAAAGGTGGGCGAGACGGAGGTAGACTTCGTAGCAGAAAAGCCGGACGATAAGCTATACGTTCAGGTAACGGAGAGTATGCTTTCCCCGGAAACCCGGGAACGGGAACTGCGTCCCCTGCAAATGATTCCGGACAATTACGAGAAAATCGTTTTGTCCATGGATTGGGACTTCATCAAATCCTACGATGGGATCAAATCCCTGAATCTGCTGGATTGGCTGTTAGATAAAAAGTAAGCACCCCACCGGGTCATAGGCAGATCAAAAACCGGTTTGTCCGTATTTTGTCATTCTCATTGGTTCCATGAAGATAGCAGGCCGGGTTGTACGGGAGATGACGGGCTATAATTGGAATATAAAGGCGAACAGATTGGGATTGCAAACTAGGGAACTTTTTGCTATAATATAGGCAGCAAAAGTTCCCTAGGAGGTGCCGCATGAACAACAACTACCCGCAAATTCAAGAACTGCTCCATCAAAAGGCTGACTATCAGGCACGATTGAACCTACTGCCATACGATGGAACGCCGGAAGTCAAGGAAGATGGCGGCAAGAAGTATTTGTACGTTCGTAAACGCATCGGGTCGAGGCTGAGTTCCACATATGTGGATGTGTACTCTGACACGCTGTACCAGCTGCTGCTGCGCAATGCCCGCGATGCCAAAGAATACCGGAAGAACATTCGACGTTTAGACAAGGAATTGGCACAGCTCGGCTACACAGATCAGGGGGTTTCCCCTCGTGTACAACTGAACCTTGATTTCGCCCGTGCCAACATGAAGTCCAACATCTACGATCAGGCAATTTTGGAGGGTGTCGCCACCAGCTTTCCCCAAACGGAAGACATCATCGATAACGGCATCGTCAACGGCATGACAGCAACGGACGTGCAGAAGATACTGAATCTGAAACACGCATGGGAATTTATTCTTGACCGGGATGTGATCACATACCCCAGCGACTATTCTATTCTGTGCCATATTGCGAAGCTGGTCAATGAAGGATTCTTTCAAGATGGTGGACGAATCCGTGGTATTCCGGTAACGATAGGCGGTTCCAGTTACGTTCCCCCCATGCCAATCGAGACGGTAATCAAAGAACACCTTGAAGATATTCTGAAATGCGACCTGCCTGCCGATGAAAAAGCCATTCAACTTTGCCTCTACTGCATGAAAACGCAGATTTTCAACGATGGCAACAAACGTGCTTCGGTGATTTTTGCGAACCACTACCTTATTTCACGAGGTGGAGGAATGCTGATTATTCCAGAAAAAGAGGTGCCGGAGTTTAAGCGGCTTCTTGTGGCTTTTTACGAGGATAGAAGCAACGACATTTTTCTTTTCATGAAAGAAAGATGTGTAAAGACATTTTAATCCAGGGAACTTTTTTGCTGCTATTTCATCCAAAAGTTCCCTAGTCGCAATTCAACGCCTTCCAGATTGGGAGGCGTTTTTCTTTTACACAAAACAAGGAGGAAACCATTGGAAGTAAAAATCAACAAAGAAATCCAGTCCTACAGTGAATCCATGTTCTTAGGGTTGTCCATGCGGCAATGCGGCTTCTCTCTGGCTGCCATTCTGGTGGCCGTGGGGCTGTACTTTCTGCTGAAGCCCTACGTGGGCACGGAAACCGTCAGCTGGATGTGCATTCTGGGAGCCGCGCCCTTTGCCGCCATGGGCTTTGTCAGCTACCACGGCATGACCGCCGAGCAATTGGCCTGGACCTGGATTCGTTCGGAGCTGCTGGAACCCAAGCGGCTCATTTCCGAGCCGGACAATCTCTATTACAAACTGCTGGAGGACACCATCTCCAACCGCGAAAAGGAGGCGTATAAGAAATGATGAAATCCATTCGTACTTTGGTGCGACAGGACCGGGAGAAATATGTCATTCCCCGGCGTGTCCAGGACGTGATCCCCATTCAGAAAATCTGGGAGGACGGGATTTTCCTCACCGGCGGGCGGTACGCGAAAAGCTTCCGCTTCACGGATATTAACTATCAGGTGGCATCGGAGCCGGACAAGGAGAAGATGTTTCGGGGCTATAGCGCCATCATCAACAGCCTGGACTGCGGAGCCACCACCAAAATCACCATCTTCAACCACCGCATGAGCCAGATCAACTTCGAGAAGTCCATTCTCATGCCCATGCAGTGGGACGGCCTGGACGACTACCGGGAGGAATACAACCAGATGCTTCTGGACAAGGCCACCAATGGCAATGGTATTGTCCAGGAGAAGTTCATCACCATCTCCGTCCGTAAAAAGGATGTAGATGCCGCCCGGAGTTTCTTCGCCCGTGTGGAAGCAGACCTTTCTGCCCACTTTTCCGCCCTTGGCTCCACCTGCGGCCCCATGAACGCCATGGAACGGTTGCAAATCCTCCACCGTTTCTACCGCAAGGGCGAAGAAAATGAGTTCCGCTTCTCTCTCCGGGATTCTGCCCGGAAGGGGCACAGCTTCCGGGACTACATCTGCCCGGATTCCATGGAACGGCACAGCGACTATCTCCAGATCGGAAAACGGTACGCCAGGGTACTGTACCTCAAGGACTACGCCAGCTACATTCAGGATGATTTCGTATCCGAATTGACGGACTTGAACCGGGACATGATGCTCTCCATTGACATGGTACCCATTCCCACAGACGAGGCTGTGCGGGAGGTGGAAAACCGTCTTCTCGGTGTGGAGACAAACATTACCAACTGGCAGCGCCGCCAAAACAGCAATAACAATTTCTCCGCTGTCGTTCCCTATGACATGGAATTGCAGCGGAAGGAAAGCAAGGAGTTTCTGGATGATCTGACCACCCGTGACCAGCGGATGATCTTCGGCATCCTGACCATGGTCATTACCGCCGACACCAAGGACCAGCTGGATATGGATACGGATGCCATTCTCTCCACCGCCCGGAAGCGGATGTGCCAGATGGCTGTTCTTAAATATCAGCAAATGGACGGATTGGACACCGTATTGCCCATTGGCACCAGGAAGCTCAACGCCTTCCGCACTCTAACCACGGAAAGCCTTGCGGTGTTCATGCCCTTTAAGGTGCAGGAGATCATGGACAAGGGCGGCATCTACTTTGGGGAAAACGCCATTTCCCACAACTTGATTATGTGCAACAAGGAGAACCTGCTGAACCAGTCCGCGTTTCTGCTGGGTGTCCCCGGCTCCGGCAAATCCTTCTCCGCCAAGGAGCTTATGACCTTCCTGATGCTGAACACCGAAGACGACATTCTGGTATGCGATCCCGAAGGCGAGTACGCCCCTCTGGTAGAAGCCATGGGCGATATGGGTTCCGTGATCCACATTTCCGCTGGTGGGCGCGACAGGCTCAACGCTATGTACATGGTGGACGGCTATGGGGAGAACAACCCCATCGTGGTCAAGTCCGAGTTCATCATGTCCCTGATCGAGCAGATCGACAAGAAAGGCGTCGGCCCCCAGCACAAGTCCATCATTGACCGGTGCATCACCATGGTCTACCGCAATGCCGCTTTCTCCGGCACCGTCCCCACCCTCTGCACCTTACGGGACACCCTGCTGGAGCAGCCGGAGCCGGAGGCCAAACAGATTGCCCTTTCTCTGGAACTGTACACCACCGGCTCTCTGGACATCTTCGGCAAGCAGAGCAATGTGGATCTGGACAAGCGGGTGGTGGTATTCGACATTCACGGTCTGGGCGCGCAGCTGAAGCCCACCGGCCTGCTGGTCATCACGGATACCATGCTGAACCGTGTGACCCAGAACTGGAAGAAGGGCAAGCGGACCCATGTATTCATTGACGAATTCCATGTGGTTTTCGAAAATGAGTTTTCCGCCGCCTTCTTCAACTCCGCATGGCGGCAGTTCCGAAAGCGCAACGCTTTTCCCACAGCAATTACCCAGAATGTGGAATATTTGCTGGATTCTGTTCAGGCCAGCACCATGCTTTCCAACTCCGAGTTCATTGTCATGCTGAATCAGGCGGCATCTGACCGGGAAAAGCTGGGCAGGCTCCTGAACATTTCCAACGAGCAGATGAACTACATCACCAATGTGGAGGCTGGTTCCGGCCTCATCAAATATGGCAGTGCCCTGGTGCCTTTCATCAACCGTTTTCCGAAAAATACCAAACTCTACCAGCTTATGACCACCCGCCCCGGTGAAGGGCGGTTCGCCGGTCAGTCCTGACAGGAGGGCAAGCTATGCCGGAAATTAAGACGAAACATAAAAGTCAGCCGGTATTGAACACTGCCCAACAGCATATGCAGCGCAGTTTTGTCCGCGCCAAGCAGGAACAAGCAGCGCACCGGCAGTTGGAACATTCGGATTCTCCCAGCAATTACGCAGAGGAAAAAGTCTCCCGGACGGCAGGGGATGCCGTTCGGGATGCGGGGTCATTATTGCAGCATGAAATTTGTTCTGTTCGTTACCGTGACAGCGCCCCGGAATCCGCGGTGTCTGCGGAAAACGCCGGTCAGCAGGAAGTCATACAGGAGGTTTTCCAAAATCGTCGGGAAGTACGTGGCAGAGCTGCGCGAGATGCCGCCCCCATCCGCACGCGGGAGCATGTAACGGACAATTCCGCAGCCGAATCCGGCATCTCTCCCGCACAACAGGCAGCGCGAAAAGCTGCTGCACAGGACATTACCGGTCGAAAGAAGCGACAGAAAGAGGAAGAATTGGGCTTCGAGCGTACCCATTTCTCCCAACAAGTGGAAGCCACTCAAGCAAGCCCCTGTACTTCAAAAGCATCTGGCACCGCCGTAACTGAATCTGCGCAAGCCTCAAATGGTTTCCATAACACTTCTTTTTCTCCGGGTGATGCCACCGCCAAAAAGGAAATCCCTATCAAGAAGAAATCCGACCTGCCCATTCGTACCAGGAATTCTTTCGTTCCGATCAAGGCCTCCGAGAGAGCCGCGAAGAAAGTGTCCGACACGACCGCAAAGCAGGCTGCCCAGAAAGTCCAAAAGTCCGCCACCGCTGCTGCACAAAAAAGTGTTCATGCCGCAGCCACCGCTGGACGCCGGGCCGCGCTGGCTGCAAAAAAGGCCGCAGAGCTGACAGCCAAGCTGGCACGCTCTGCGGCAGAAGCGGTAAAGGCACTTTACGCCGCCGTTGGCGCAGGCGGTGTTGCGGCTGTTCTTGTGATCGTAATTGTCGTCCTGATTGGCTGCGGCGCTGCTATCTTTGGAAGTCAGGATGATTCCATGGAAACCCTGCCCCTCAGTGCAGAGGTGGAAGCCTACGAGCCGGTCATCCGCAAATACGCCAAGCAATATGGTATTCCGGATTATGTTTTGCTGATTCAGGCCGTCATGATGCAGGAATCCGGCGGCAGAGGAAATGACCCTATGCAAGCCTCCGAATGCGGGTACAATACCCAGTACCCCAGAACGCCCGGAGGTATCACCGACCCGGAGTATTCCATTGCGGTGGGCATCCAGAATCTTGCGGACTGTTTGCAGGCGGCTGGAGCCGAAAGTCCCATTGACCTGGAACATATTCAGTTGGCGCTCCAAGGCTATAACTTTGGCAGCGGTTACATCACATGGGCCTTGCAGAAATACGGTGAATACTCCCGTGCCAATGCCGTTGAGTTTTCCATGAAAATGGCAGAACAAATGGGCTGGAACAGTTATGGGGACAAGCAGTATGTCCCTCATGTGCTGCGGTACTACCCAATCGGCAAGGTGTTCTATACCCCGGAAGATGGGGACGCCATCGTGGACGTGGCACTGACCCAAGTAGGGAATGTGGGCGGCGAACCCTATTGGAGCTGGTACGGCTTTACCGGTCGTGTGGAATGGTGTGCCTGCTTTGTCAGCTGGTGTGCCGACCAATGCGGCTATCTGGACAGCGGTGCCTATCCGAAATTCTCCGGCTGCGTCTTTGGAATGCAGTGGTTCCAACAGCGCGGCCTCTGGCTGGACGGCTCTGCGGAACCGGTGCCGGGAATGCTCATTTTCTTCGACTGGGCAACTCAGGACGGTGTGCCGGATCATGTTGGGATTGTGGAGCGGGTAGAAAATGACGTAGTCTATACGGTAGAGGGTAATTCTAGAGACATGTGTCGGCAGAAACAGTGTTCTCTGGGAAGCAGCGTCATTCTGGGGTATGGGATGCCCGCGAGCGGCAATTAAAAACCGTATGTAGCAGTTTCGAGGCGAAAAAGCAAGTCTTGTTTTCTCCTGATAGCATGGTATAATGGTCATCAATGTGCGCGGAAAGGGAGATTCGATATGGCTGTTACAGCTTCAATCCATACTCTACAGGACTATTTTAATCAGGCTGCCCCGGTACTGCTTCAAATTCCAGGGTTCCCCCAGTTGGTACAGGCAGACGGAAACAGCTATGACACGCTGGCAAAGAAGTACCCAGACGCAGCGTTTACGATGATGGTCATGAATAACCTGTTCCACCATGATTCTGAATTCTCCGAAATTCATCAGCAGGCGTTTTCTTCTATCGTGGAAGGAACAAATATTTCGTCTGTACGCAAGCGCTACAACCTCTGCATGGATGCCTATTGGCAAAAACATTTATGGGATGATTAAACTATGGAGCAGTCTAAAAAGCCGCCGCGTTCCTATAAAGATCTGAAGCAGAAACAGAAGACAAAAATTTCTGACTATATGTATCTGGAAACGCAGGATTTCTTCCAGACGAATGGGAGGATGCCGGATACGGATGAAGACTGCAAAGCGGTTGCCCAGAAGGTATTTAATCATCTCTCTGGCTTGCGTGTCCCCACCGAGGAAATCCACGCCGTCTATCTCAGGAAACGCCCTCATATTATCGAGCGTCTGACCATTTTCGGAATGCCGGGGCATATCCGTTCCCATGCAGAAATCAAGGAATTGCAGCGCATCCGAGCGGAAAGAAAAGCCCATACCAAGCGCAGAAAGAAACGTGCCAAAAATGAGCCGAAGCTTCCGCCCATGGAGCAGGACGACACCTTTTTCTTCATCGCGGGTTACACCTCCGGTGGCGCGCCATATGGTCTTACCTGGGAGGAAATGGAATTGGAGCCGTGGGAAGATATAGAGTAATGTGTTTCACATTCTCCTCATAAATATAAGCAAATAAAAGTCTCCCGTTTCATCATCTGGTTCGCCTGCCGAAATGGGAGTCCTTTTATTTTCCTCTGGCTCTGCAGAACCGATACTCTGTCCAAAGCTCCAGCTCGAGGGGCAGCAGGCAGAGCGCTAGATAACCGATGGCCGCTGTTACACCAATCCTGTTTAATGGCCGCCAGATGATTCTAGGGTTGTACCACATCTTGCTAGCTCCCAGAATCGCGCCCATAGCCGTCAGGGTGATGCAGCAGAACAGAACAATCACAAACGCCCTGTCCCGGTTGTCGAAGCGATAAATGGAGAAGGCCGTCCTTCCCCGGAGCAGACTGCCCCGGGAACGCATGGAATCGGATTCCTGCACCAGCGCTGAAATCATCCAGGTTATCAGCATAGAGAATATCCGTAGGCAGTTGATGAATCGCTGGAAAACATTCCCCTGATTGCTGCCCCGGCCGATGCCTTTCTGAGCGAGGTTGATTTTCCTCGCCTCCCGGCCAACTCTGGGGATGAACCGCAGCAGGATCGTAAGGAAAAGCGACAACTGCGGGCTGATCCTGCCGAAGAGGTATACCACTTTGTCCGAAGTCACTATGCGGAAGATTGCCTCCAGCCACATGCACAATGCTGCAAATCGCAAGCCGATCACCAGACCGTAGACAAAGCTTTCCACTGTCAGGTTGTTGCCGATGAAATTCTGCCTCAGCACTGTGACACCGAAGTGGTGATAGGAGCTGTAGTACAGTGCGAATATCAGAATCAGCGGCAATAGGCACAGATTGAAGGCCACTGCCCGCTTTCCGCAGCGCTTGACGCTGTAGGCAAAGGCGCAGACATAGGCGATTGCCAGAAACACCGGGTGGTTGAAGCGCACCGTCCCGTACAGCGCTGCGGCAAAGAAAATGAAATTCACCGCCGGATGACAGCTTTCAAAGCCCATTTTCGCCCTCCATCATTCCGCACTGCTGCCTTCTGTTGCTGCCCATGTGCTTCCCACATCCTCGCCATAGCCGTTGCAGGTATAGCACCAGACGATGTTGTCCCCGCTTTCCACCGTGTAGGCCGAGCAGCCGTAATTGGGAAACCAGTCGTTTACCTTGTACATCCAGCCGGATTCTTTGCCGCAGTCGAACTCGTACAGATGGTTGATGCCCTCAATATAGCTGCTGTCATACATGGGCGTCCAGCTGTATTCCAGCTGGATATCCGCCGCCGTACAGACTTTTTGCAGCACATCAAAAACAGTATCCCCCGGGGCAAAGGAAACGCGGGTCTGGGGCAGAATCACTGCATCCTTTGGCACGAAGGGAGCCTTTTCCTTATTTAGCTTGCCGATATTGTCCAGAATCGTGTCGCACACAATAGTGACGGTGCAGACATTATCCTCTTGGCCGGGGGTGATGACAGCATTGTCCTTCAGTTTCTGAATCCGGTATTGGCTTCCCAGGCCGTCGCCGTTATCCACCCTCAATGCAAAGGCCGCAGTCACACCTGCAACGACAATCGCCGCAATGACGAGAACCATAATCAGATTTGCTGTTCTCTTTTTCACGTCTGCACCTCTCTTTTTTATAAAAACCGGTCATCCTTCGCCGGGCAATCTCAGGTAAGGGGGAGCGCCTGAGCAGCGTCGGATGAGCCGGTTTTTAGCTGGGTTATTTTCTGTACGGGGCAGGAAAATGCCTGCCCCTGGTTGGCCTACAGAGGAGGATGTACGTTGCTGCGCACAATGCTGTAGGCTAGGCCATTTCTCATTTAATCGGTTGTTTGCTCTGACTGTTTTTCCTTCTCCACAGGGAACTTCAAGAGTTTTCCGTTCGCCATGCGGTAAATCAGTGCGGCATCTGTCGAATTAACCACACCGTCACCGTTTACGTCAGCCGCCAGGAGTTGGTCCGCAGACAGTTGGTATTTTCCGTTTGCATAACGGTAGACAATAGCAGCATCAGTGGAGGCAACCTTACCGTCCCCATTTACATCACCGTATTTGACCTCCGTCGTATCCTCAATGGTCAGCGTCAGCGTGGTCATGGGCTTGTCGCAGTGAACGCCATATTCCATTTCCAATGTGTCACTGTTTTCCCGATTCTGATACATTGCGTAAGGGAACGTGATCTGGAAATCCGTATCGTTGGCAGTCAGAGGCGTCTCCGACCAGGTCACATACGCTGTTATGTCTCTGGTCTTGCCATTGGCGTAGTAGGCCGTCACCTGCATTCCAGTGGGGTCAAAGGTGTCCTTCACCTTGTATGTCGTCTTGTCCGGCAGCTTCGTGACCTCAATGCGCTCTATGGTGCTGCCAACAGCCATCAGGTAGGCAGAGTCATTCTTGAAGTAGATCGTGCCATACTCGTCCATGATGGGGCTGCAAATGGCATACTGCGCCTGTGCGCCGCTGGGGGTAAAGATGTTGTAGGGTGTCGTGTAGTTCTCCGACTTGCCGCTGGCAGTGTAGGTCTCCATAGTCTTCAGGGAAACCTCCGTCTGTCCGGGTCGATCCTCCAGCACACGGAGCTTGCCGGGAGTGAAGTTGTCAAAGAAGTATACATAGACACAACCGGTTTCCTCTTTGTAAGCCGTAGTCAGAACGCCGCTGGTCTGGGGATAACCGTGCGTACGCACCGTGTAGGCAATCTCCCAGTTGGGAATGTCGATGACCGTCAGATTATGGCCGCTGTATGCGCCAAACTGTGCCGTTCCGGAGATGCCGATATAGGCACGGCCATTATAAATAGTCGGTGTGCAGGTGGACATGGCCGGATTGGCCGGATCATCCGCGTAGTTGTAAAGCTTCAGCGTTCGGACATCCTCGATATTGCCCTCTGCGTCCACAGATGCCTCAAAGAAATATCCGCCCTTGCTCGTAAAGTAATACTTGCCGTTGTAATGGGTAATGGAGCTGCGGATGTCGCCGGTCACATTCATCTTGTAGCTGGACAACAGCTCACCGGTCTTGGGGTTAAAGGAAAGCAGGCTGGGCTTTCCGGTAGTGTAGCCGGAAGCACCGTCGTCCGTGCCGATCAGCAGGAAGTCGTCGCACACATAAGCGCCTGCCCAGTAGAAGCCGCCCTTGCTGGTGTAGTACCAGGTGGGGAGTTTTTCTTCCATCGACTGCGTCGGATCCTCATCGGTCGCGCTCAGGCAGACATAGTGCGCCTCGTTGATCTCCCCTACCCAGAAGCCGGTGTAGATATACCCGTCGTGGTAAACGATGGAGCTGTTAGGCTGCCCGCCGATGGAATCCCGGTAGATCCACAGGGAGTTCAAGGTATTGGCATCAAACGCCTGAATGGTGCCGTCGGACAGGCCCACGAAGATCATGCCGTTGGCATAGGTGGGCGGGTTGATGGCGAAGCTGGAATTGTGATCCATAGGCTTATCGATGAGGATTTCACCGGATATGGCGTCCACCTTATAAATCCGGGAACCGGAGTAGGTGTAAATCGCGCCGTCCACCAGAATCGGGCAGCCGCAGGCATTCACGTCGTACCCGGAGCCAATGGAGGTAGCCCAGTACAGCTCGGCATCCTTTGCGTAGACCGGCGTTCTGTAATCCACCACGCCGTTGTTCTCATTGTTCTGACGCAGATGCGGCCAGGCAGAGTCAAAGTTGATAAGCGTACCGTTGGCCGGAGCCTTTTCCAACGTAATGGTCAGCGTTCCGTCCTTGTCGGGAGCGGTGTAATGCTCTACCTTCTGACCGATGTATCCGGCGCAGGTGGTAGTGTAGGAGTAGCTGGCGCCGGGGGTCAGGCTGTAGGTGCCGTTCTTCTCCACAATACGCTTACCGTTCAGATCATTGGTCAGGAATATGATAGCCTCCGCCGGAGTCGTCTGGATCGTCAGCTGAATGGGGTCGCTCTTCTGGACGTGGACGGTATAGGTCAGTTCAATACTGCCGGTATCCGCATGGCAGACCTGAACCAATATGTCCTCGTTATAAAGATCTGTGTTCAAGGTCGCTTCCGCACCCGCCGGCGTATCATAGCGCACGCCGTTGACCTTAGCATAGTACCCGCCGCAGCAGGCGGTGTCCGCGCTGCTGTTGGGATAGGTTCCGGAAATATAGAGGGCTGTGGTCTCCCGGTCAACCCGCACATAGTAGTCCGTGGTATCCCGGTCAAAGCGCGCTGTCCCGCCGCTGGTGGTCATAAAGGGCAGCGTCTCATCCTTGGTAGCAACGGAAAGACCGGACAGGTGCAGCTGCCGGAGCAGCCGGACAGTGTAGTCCTGGTAATAGGATGTACCATCCTCTTCCTTCGAAATGCGGACCGTCACCGTCTGACCGTAACCGGATTTGGCCACCGCGTATGTCAGATTCTGGGCAAGCCCTGTCTGACTGACCGGGTTGGGAACCGTCACCGTCTGTGCAAGGCCGTGGGTCTCCGGGACGGTACTCTGGGTCTGATACATGGCCGTCACGGTTCCGTCCGCCGTAGCCTGCATGGCGACGGAGCTGTTGCAGTCGGACACCGTGTAGTTGTAGGTATGCTCCGCCGCCGAGAACGTCTTATCGGCGGCGTAGGCAATTCGGCTGGAGGCATATGTGCCGTTATAGAACGCCAGATTGGTCAGCCAGTCTGTGGCGACAGGCTCCGGAACAGACACGTTCAGCCCGTTGGAGGCCGTGAAGGTGATCTGGGTATGATACCAGGTATTCTTCGTGGCAATGCAGGTATAGCTCTCTCCGGGAACCAGGTGATAGGTGCCATCCACCGGCGCAATTTCAGAACCCGCGCCGTTGAACACCTGCACCGTCGTTCCGGAGGGAACGTTCAATGTCACCGGTACGGATGCTACCTTCTGAATATGAAGCGTGTAGCTGTTCCGTTCCCCATTGGGAGCCGTGACCTGGATCGTGTGGTTCAGACTATCCCCGCTCAGCGTCACAGCTCCGCTTCCGGTGACAGTGTAGCCCTCATCAAAGGGTGCAGCGGCAATGTCCAGTGCGGTGGAAACGGTCGTCAGACTGTACTCCCGCACAGTCGGTTCAAAATTCAGAGGCAGCTTCGTCCCTTCCGCTGTGACAGCCAGCGACTTCAGGGTTGGTACCCGGGTCACTGTAACGGTATAGGACTGGATCTGGGTATAGCCGTCCGATCCGGTGTACTGGGCTTCCAACGGGAATGTCCGATTCTCCATACCGGAGGTCAGCAGATATGTAAGCGATGTGGCCGTGCTGTTCCAGCTTCGGGACAAATTTGACATATCCCTGCCGTTGGTGCCGGTATAGATGGTGCGGAGCTTGGTAGCCTTGGTGTCCGGGACTTTTCCCATTGCCGCATTCAGATATACACTGCTCAAAGCACTGGCGGTATCCTCGATCCAATACTCCACCGTGTGGTCTGCCCGATTCTGTACGACCCGATAAGGCTCCTTATCGGCATCCAGAAGCCGGATATTGCCGAACCACTCGCCGTAGGGCAGGGTCACGGAGACCTTGGCATCGGCGGAAACGGTCAGAGTTCCGTCCGTGCGGTTATGTCCGCCGTCGGAAACACTGAATTTATAGTCGCCCGCAATAACCTTAGCGCTGCCGGTTCCGGTAGTGACGTTGCCGTAGGCGTCCGTCAGGGTAATGACCGGTTCCGTCAGGGCGTTTCCGTTCTGGGTGGCCGCCGCGGAGACGGTGTACTGAGTCCCGTCCAGGAGCGCCGCGTATTCCGCAATGGCATCCTTCAGATTTTGCAGGAGCGTCCCCGCCGTGTCGGCATTTGCAGTCCGCAGCCCCTTCAGCGCCGCGGCATAGGCACTCGCTGCCGCAGGATAATTCTGCACATGGTTGGTCATGTCCAGATAATCTGCCATTTGGAGGATCAGCTGGATGGCCGCGTCCGAATACGTCGAGGACACATGGATGCAGATGGCCTTGATGGAGGAGGCCTGTGCATCCAGCTTGTAGCCGCCCTTGTCGTAGTAGAGCATATAGTTGGCGGAAACGCCGTTGACCTCATAAATGAAGCCTTGCTCCAGGCCAACGAATTCAATGTCCGAAGCGGACAGCGCTTCCTGAATGGTCTGGCCGGTCTTATAGTGGATTCTGGTTGGTTCCACGATGGTACTGTTGGCGTTCATGGCAACGAACACGAAGCTGCCGTCCTCTCCCTCTGCGGCCATTGCCGTGACGGGAATGATGGCAGCGGCCAGAAGTACCAGGCCAAGCAGCAGCGCCATTACTCTTTTGCGCATTTTTCGTTCTCCTCCCTATTCTCAGTACAGGCAGTTCCACAGCCGATACCGTATTTTCTCCCAAATCGTCCATCTGCCCTTGCAGGCATCCAGCACACGCATGGCATACGCGTCCGCGTCCTTGCGCTGCTCCGGAGTCATTTCCTGGGTGCTGAACAGCGCCTTTTGGTTCAGTTCCGCAGCCTCCGAAGCACCCTCCGGGGGCTTGGCCGTGCTGTGGCGCAGCAGACAGACCGCATAGCCGTAACGCATGGCAATGGCTTCCCGATCGTCCGCGGCATCAATGGCTGCCAGCTTTTTCCGGAATACCCTGCGGCGATGGAAAACATATCCGGCCAGCAGAAGGATCAACAGCAGCGGAAGAAGCAGCAGATAGTGGGTATCCAGCGAGAAAGTGAATCGATCCTGTTTATGTTCGGTGATTTCCTCCGGCTTTTCGACCTCTACAAATTGCCGCGTGTTATTCCGGTAGGTGTTTTCGTCCGGACTGTCGCCGCCGAGGGACAACTCCTCGTCGTCAATGTATCCGGGGGTTACCTCAAACGGCACAAACCCGACGCCGCTGACATAGTATTCCGCCCAGGCGTGGGCATTTTCTTCCGTCAGGGTAATGGCCTCACCGGCCTTGTAACGGGCCGCATCCTCCGCCGAGAGGAAATAGCCCTCCACATAGCGTGCCGGAACGCCCATATAGCGGAGCATCAGCACTGCCGCCGTGGCATAATGGACGCTGTAGCCATGCCCGCTGCGCTCCAGGGTATATTGCAGGAAATCTCCGCTGCCGTTCATGGTCCGGACGCTTTCATCGTAGGTCATGTTCTCCCGGAGGTAATCAAAGATAATGGTGCGGATGTCGCCGATGGTCCGAGCCTGACTGTCCAGCTTCAGCTGTCGCTGGAGAACCGACCAGCTGTCCTGGGTCATTTGCAGATCCACGGTTTGCAGATAGTCGGAATACGCCTGCTCTTTGGAAAGATAGGTCTTGATATTTTCCCGCCCCTGCGCCGTAGATAGGTTCCGCTGAATCTGGTACCACTCCGGCACGCTGCCCTTCAGATAGGACAGGCTCTCTGCCGGCGGAAGCATTGTGTCTCCGATACGGTCCGCTTCCAGCGTTTCGCTGCCATAGACGGCATATGGGTAATAGCCATGGGCGGAACAGGCGGAGAGATTCTGAACGGTCATGGACAGCGGAACCGCCGTATCCGTATAGCTCTCTGCCAATCCGATCTGGCTCTGACCATAAAAATTGGCCTCATGGAGCCAGTAAAAAAGGTCTTCATACTGGGCGGTATCCTTCGTATCCGCCGTTTTCCAGCCGGTGCCGGTATAGGTGTCATAGACCTGCCCGCGCAGATACACCTTTTCCGGCTGCTCCATGGTGACTTCCAGCACCGGCGCGTCACTTTTATTCCAGGCAGGTAAGTTTCTGAGATTTCCCTCTGGCATGGAATTGGTATCGCTGTCATAGCGCTGATGGTGTATCCGCGTCTGAATAGCATCCATCAGGTCGGTGTCCAGGCCGCTCCGGAAGGACAGCCCGACCAGCAGGCACAGCACCGCGCACAGAACCGTCAGAATCAGCTGCGTTGGAACGCCTGTCAGGGTTTCCCCCGCCGCCGTGCGCTGCACCATCAGCAGCACAGCGCCGGCAATCAGCAGTCCGCCGCCGATGCCTATGGGAACCAGACCCAGCAACATTGCCCCATAGCAGGGCAGCAAAACCGGCAATGCCAGTACCAGACGTCCGCTCCATGCACTGCGGCTGAAAAGCAGCGATACCAGCAGCAGCGAGACCGCTGTCGCTAAGGGCAAACAGCGGGCATCCGCCGCCGCAAAATCCAGATATATTCTTCCGTTATTTTCCGTCTGCAGGGTCAGAAAATCATTTGCCAGAGTGCCGAAACCAGGCAGTATCCATCTGTTCAGTATCAGACTCAGCAAAAGCAGCAGTCCGATCCCTACAGGAACGACCCAGTTTCCGATGTCGCTCTGGTAAGCGGCAAACAGCACCGCCTGCACCAGAAGCGCAGCCGTCGCCATGCCCCACCAGGGGTAAGATACGGAAGGAAACGCCTCCGCCAGCAGAAGGCAGAAGCCCACCGTCAGTACGGCACAGACCGTTCCGGCGCCCCAGGGAAAATACATTCTTCTTTGCGCCGCCCCGGTGACAATGCATTGGAGTCCGTTTTCACTTTTTTGCATGATCGGCTAAACCTCCAGTCGCTGCATCGTCTCCGAATAATTCTGGGGGGCAAAAGTGGTGGCATCGGGGAACGGCTCCTCCGTGCAGAGAACGAAATGCACCCGCTCGTCCGTCAGCATCCGCTCCTCCGGCTTCACACCGAAATATAGGATGCGGCTGTAATCGGTCATTTCCGGCAGGCGGCAATCCGCACTGCCCCTGGTCTTTACCAATTCCGGGATTGCCTGCAAAAGCTGGTTCTCGTCCAGAATATCCTGGGCTTGCAGGTCGTCCCCCTCCGTCCAACACAGGGTGTACTGCACACCGCTTTGCAGCAGCGCCGCACCCGTGGAGGAAACGACCTCAGCCAGAGCATCCATCTGCTGCGGCGTGCCGGTACGCTTGTCCCAGAACGCCAAAAGGGAGCGGCTTTCCGGCTGACTGGCCTCCTTCAGGATCAACTCATCCAGCTTGGAGGACAGTTTCCAATGGATCTGACGGATGTCGTCCCCGGGGCGGTACTCCCGGAGCTGGTACACCTCGCTGCGATCCTCTCCCCGGCGGTCGGAAGCGCCGTCGTCCGCATAGGCCGGTCTGGCGGTCATGTCCGCATCCATGGGAAAGAGGTTCGGAAGAATGGTCAGTCGAGCCTCCGCTTTGACCGGTGCCTGCATGGGGAGCATCCCCAGATAGTCCAGCACGGTAAATCTGCTGATCCGCACACGCAACCGACCGCAGTAGCGGCTTTGCAGCAGGATATTCTGACTGCTTTCGCCTCTGGCACTGATGCCGCCGGTCAACGTCATCGTCTGCTCTTCCTCGGTCAGATCATTGCGGATAGAGACCCGGCAGCCATAACGCATTACGGGCAGCAGCGCCGAATTACGGACACGCACCCGGCAACCGGCCGCGGTGCGTTTGGCAACCGTTGCCGGTATCAGAATGTCTGCCTGTAAATGCCTGCGGACATATGCGTTGACCCCCCAGGAAGCCAGTGGCAGCAGGAGCAGCAGGCAGAGTCCGGCAAGCACCCAAAGGGAGCCGCTTGCAATGAGCAGCGCCGCCAGAGCCAGCAGCAGGAGCAGGTAACACACGGCGCTGCCTAAAATCGTTTTCTTCATTTGTCGGTAAATTCCCGGATATCCGGCTTCTGAACCGAGGTAAGGATATTCTGAAGGATCTGCGCCGCAGTATATTCCTGAAGACGTGCCTTGGCGTTGAGAATCAGGCGGTGGACGCACACATCCGGGAACACGGCGCACACATCGTCGGGAATTACATAATTCCGCCCCTCCAGATAGGCGTTGGCTTTTGCCGCGCGGGTCACGGCCAGAGCGCCGCGGGGGCTGACGCCCAGAGTAACATAGGCATTGGAGCGGGTCACGTCCACCAGCTCCGCGATATAGTCATAGATTCGGTCTGCCACATGGATATCGGCAACGTCCGCAATGAGCTTTTCCAGCTCATCCGGCGTTGTCACCGTCTGGCAGGCGGAAAGGGGATCCACATGATGGCGATCCTTCAGCAGCGCCGCTGTGCTCGCCCGATTGGGATAGCCCATACTCAGTCGGATCAGAAAACGATCCAGCTGAGAGGCGGGCAGCATCTGGGTACCCGCGGAACCCACCGGGTTCTCCGTTGCCAGAACGACGAAGGGCTTGGGCAGCGTCCGTGTCACGCCGTCTACCGTGACCTGCAATTCTTCCATAGCTTCCAGCAGAGCGGATTGTGTCTTGCTGGAAGTACGGTTGATCTCGTCCGCCAGCAGCAGGTTCGTCATAATAGCGCCGGGCTGATATTTCAGCTTGCCGTCCGCCTTGTCAAACACGGAAAAGCCGATAATGTCAGAAGGCAGCGTATCGGAGGTAAACTGGACACGTCTGGAATCCAGACCCAATGTCTTGGAAAACGCCTTGGCCAGCGTCGTCTTACCCACACCTGGCACATCTTCCAGCAACACGTGACCCTGGGCCAGAATGGCCAGCAGCACCTTGCGGACGATGTCCTCCTTGCCCAAAACGACCTTGTTGACTTCCGCCTGAATTTGTTCTGTCAGCTTGTTCATGCCTTTCTCCTCTTTCTGACGATGATGCAGATCGCGCCGGCCGCGATCACGACTGCCGCGCCGATCCCGACGCAGAGAATGGTTCTGTCATCACCCGCCGATGCCTGTGTCTGTTCCGTCTGGGTGTCCGGGTTCGCCGGAACATCCGGGGCGGTATACGTGCCGTCAAAATGCAGCACCCACGGCTGCCCCGCGCGGACACGCTGCACAGCCACCAGAGCAAGGACGGATTGCTCCGTTGCCATGCCGTCGCCTGCCCCCTCCAGCGTGTGGCTGTAGGTGCCGTCCGCCTGACGGAATCTGGCAAGCTGGGTCAGCAGGGTATGTCCGTCTTTCACAAAGCGGGTATCCGTATCCGGATCAATGCCCAGCGCGCACAAAGCCAGAATGACCTGTGCCGTACTCTCCGCATTCTCGTCCCCATATGCGATATACCCGCAGGTATCCGTCAGCTGGCTCGACAGGTACGCAAGCGCCGCGTCAATCTCGGCTCCCAGCTGATCCTGATAGGGTGCCAATGCCTGTACCGCCATGGCGGTGATGTCCACATCCGATTTTCCGGGGATCAGGCCGAAGCCGCCGTCCGGCTCCTGAGCGATCACGATGGCGCTGACCATATCCTCTCTGGAATACTGGGCGTCTGCCGGAACCTCCGTATCCTGAGCGTCCAGAGCAATTAACGCCCAGATCCAGCCGTTTAAGCCCTGCGCGCCCGGGTCACGGGCGTAGTTATAAGTTCCCTCCGCGATCAGATCAATGGTCGAGCCGTCAGGCTTCACTCCAAAGCTGGTGGGGTCGCCGCCCAGCGCCATCACCGTCAAGGCGATCCGGTGGTATTCCGTGGCCTTGTTCTTGTCCAGACAGCCATTTTTCGCGTAGGCATTCTCGACATAGGCTTTCAGCGCCTGCAAATAGTCGGCATAGCTTTCCTCCGCGCCGGACAGCGCCATGGCCATGGCAAGCCAGTCACAAACGGAAGTGCCAGCTGGGAACTGCTCCTGATCCTTCAGAAGCTCCCCCTTCTTCCCACTCAGGGCGGACATTCCCTCCGCGCTCTGGGCGATCTCCGCATCCAAAGATGACGGGGTTTCCGCAAAAGCCATCGTGGGGAGCAGAAGCAGTATGCAAAGCAGCACCGCTATCAATTCTGTTCCATTTTTCATGCAGCTGCCTCCAAAAATCTTCTTATCAGTCCTTGGCAGTATACGATCTTATCCGTCCAGTACCCCGCAAGCGTACTCCGCATTCTCCGCCGTACCTGCCGCCCCATAGCCTGTGTGGATGCCTGTTCTGCCGGCTCCGGGTCAACGGGGTCGGTTGGTTCCGGTTCGCTTGGCTCTGTAGGCGTCGGTTCGCTGGGGTCGGTAGGCGTCGGTTCCGTCGGCTCCGGTTGGGTGGGATCTGTGGGCGTTGGCTCAGTAGGATCCGTAGGTGTCGGCTCCGTCGAATCAGGGTCTGTGGGATCGGGCTGCGTCGGTTCCGTTTCGCCGCCGGTAGCCGGAAGAACATCCGTTTCTTCCTCGTGGCACCTCGTACAGCAATAGAGGACATACCCATCCTCCGTTTCGGTGGGTTCCACGCGTTCGATCTCCTCAAAGTCGTGACCCAGCGCCTGATAGCCGCCGTTGATCCACAGGCCGCAATAGCTGCTCAGTACACCATAGCCGCCTCCGGTGGCATCGTAACCGCCGATGTCCTTGCCGTAGGACAGAGTAAAGCGCAGATAGATGGTAATTCCGTTGCGGACCTTATAGCCGCTCATACCGGTTCCCTCATACAGTGTTCCGTTGATGGAGTACATCCAGCCGGAACCCTGGGTGTAGTCAAACTCGCCGATGCTGTCCCGGTCGTAGTTGTCGTTGGTGGTGATGCCGTCCCGCAGGATCAACTCCCAGAGATGCTCCGGAACGTCGGCGCGGTAGGCGATGTCGCCCCGGTTGATACGGCGCAGATAGAAATTCATGGTGGCCGTACCCTGATAATCCGGTTCATAGCCGCGCTCCTGTAAGAAACGCAGGACTACGGACGCCGCCGTTTCGCCCTCTACAATGTCCAGCGTCCCGCTGTCCAGGATGCCCAGGCCGATGGTGGTCGCGTCCAGCACCACATTCACCGAGCCTGCCGGGTCGCCCTCGCTGATCTGGTGATAGATAACGGTGTAGACCTTCATGGCGGAGTTTCCGTTCCCGTCCCAGGCCAATACCCGGACGATGTGGGATTCCTCGTCGCCGATCTGGGGCGCGTCGAAATGCAGCTCATAGCCGTAACCACTGGCGTTGCCGTAGCTCATTTCCACAACTTTTCCGTCCAGCGTTACCCGAATTTGATTGGAGTAAATAGGGGCTGACCCCAGCTTCTCATTTGTTTTGGCGGTCACGTTCAGGGGAAAAGTCTGGGAGGGCATATCCATGCTGGCTCCGTCCAGATTGGTGACGATGGAGGGCGGATAGTCGCCGGATTCCGGATTGTCGTCGTCGGCAAGGTCGGCGTAATAGCCCACCCGGTACTGAACCAGACCCAGGAAGGTCTCCCCGTCGTAGAGGGACAGGACGAACAGGTTTTCCGCGTTGAAATCCAGCTGCGCCTCGTAGTTCCGGTTATCCGGGGAGGTCAGCAGCAATCCGTTGCCGGAATTGGTCTCGTTTTTCAGCCGGACACGGATGTGCAGGTCGCCCTTGCCGATGGGGTAGGCAATGAAGGTCAGCCTTCCGTCCGGAAGCTCTGTCTTGGTGAGCTGCTGGGTCTTCAGGGTCGTGTAAATGCGGGGCGTATCGTCTTCCTCGCCCCCGCTGCCGTGATCGCCGCCGTTTCCGCCGTCGTCCCCGTCGTCGCCGCCGGTGCCGCCGCCGTGGTCGCCGGAATCCTCCGAACCACCCTTGTTGTCGTCTGATTTGTCGCCGCCCTGATTGTCATCGGGATTCTCCACGGGCTTATCCGTAGGAGCCGTGGGATCCGTATCCTCCTCGCCCCGGGTCGGTTCCGTGGGCGGATCTGTCTGATCCTGCCGCTCCGGTTCCGTGGGAGGCTCCGTCGGCTCCTGTGTCGGGTCGGTATTTTCTGTTCCCTCGGCGGATTCCGCAGACTGGGCGTTCCCCTTTCCGGAACCCTGTCCGCCGGTATTGCCGGAGCCTTGCAGGGATTCCGCCCGGAGCTGCTCCGGCTGGGCGTCGATTGGGTTGTCCGGCCTTGTCCGCCCGGAGGCGATCAGTGAGCCGCCGATCCCCGCGACCAGCGCGATGACCAGCAGAATACTCACGGCGCTGAGCAGGCCGCTGCGTTTTTTCATACGGATATCCCCCAAAAATCAGTTTGGATCCTTACCATTGTCCCCCGCGTCGGGGGACAATGGTAAACCCCCAAAATACGGCGAATTGCCTCCCCTCCCGTTAGGGAGGGGAAGCAGCTGATTCGCCCGGATTTACTTAGAATAGTTGATAACCGCAACGGCGTCCGCGGAATTGACCTTCTTGTCGCAGGTCGCATCCGCCCGCAGGAACTTCCGCACGGAGACCTTCTCGAAGTCGGTGTACTTGCCGGTGTAGATATCGTAGGTCAGTTGTGCATCGTTGATGTCCACAACGCCCGTCTCGTTGACGTCATAGCCGGCGGTAACCTCCTCGGCCTCGGCAGCGGACTGCGTGATCTTGGCTTCGGCGTCCGCCGCGGTAAGATCGGTACCGTCCACGATCACCAGCCAGCTGTACACATTCTCGCCGTAAGCGGTGGTCTTGTACATGACGTTCCCATCATAGGCAAAGGCCTTGCCCTCGTCAGGGGTGCCGGTCACAGTCACCAGGAACACGGTCTTGTTGTTCATTTCCACAAACTTGGAAACGGCAACATCCATGGTGGTCGAGGCAGACTTCTTGTTAACGGTAATAACCAGATCGCCGGTCACGTTGGCGATGGAGTAGGAGCCATTCCCGCCCGTAACGGTGACAGCGTTGCCGCCCATGGTCGCGGTGACGCTGTACTCGAAGCCGTCCTGCTCAGTCACGGTGAAGGTATAGGTGGCGTTCTCCTTGACGGAGGATGCGCCCTTGGCATCGCCCGCGCCGGTGCCCGCGAAGGTGACGCTGTAGGTCGTCACAGGCTTGGCAACCTTGTTGCTGTTGATGACGATGTCGCCGGTCACGTCCGCGCCGGGGATGGTGTAGGTAGTGGTGCCATCGTCATTCGTAGTAGCTGTAAAGCCTGTGTAAGCCTTGCCGCCGATGGTCACGGTCACATTGTAGGTGTAGCCGCTTGCGGGGGTCAGCTTGAAGGTGTACTCCTGATTGTAAGTAGCGGTAGTATTACCGGTGATATCATCGCCCAGGGTGACATTGAAGCTCTTCGCCGTCTTGGTGCTGGTGACGGTCACGTTGCCGTTGACATTGGGAACCGTGTAGGTGCCGTCCTCGCCAATGGTGGGGTTGACTGTCTCGCCGCCCACGGTAACGGTCACGTTGTAGTCATAGTTGGGATCCTTGGGCTTGAAGGTCAGATCCTTGCCGGCCTCGATGGTGGAACCCTCCGCGTCGGTACGGGTGAAGTCGTCCGGCAAGGTTACGGTGTAGCCGCTGACAGTCACGGTAGCCGCGGGCCGCAGGATTTGAGCATCGGGAGCATCAGTCTCGATGGCGTTGGCGTTGGTATCCACCTTTGCGGATGTAACCGTCACATTGGAAGAACCCTTACCCGCCAGAACCTCAAACTTCAGGGTCAGCGCTTCGCCCAGCGCCGCTTCCTTGCCGTAGCGGACAATGCGAACCGAGTTGTCGCCGAGCATCACGCGGTTGCCCTCTTCATTGGTTTCTTCCATGTCCAGCTTCAGAGCGCTGGAATCATAGCTGAAGGACATGTCATAGGCGTTATAGCCGGTAACACTGTCATCGGAGTAGCCGATGGACACGGGGATTTCCACGGTCTGGCCGAAGGCCGCCTGCTTGTCGTCTCCCATGGAGACGGTGTAGCCCTTTTCTTCGGTGGTCACTACGGTAACATCAATGATGTTGCCGGCCAGGTTGACGCTGTTATCCTCGAGCGTATCGTAGTCGGGCAGCGCTTCGGTTTTGACCTCGATGCGGGCGTTTTCCGCCGTAATGTTCTCTGTTGCCATGAAGGTAACAGTTGCGATCTTGCCAGCGTTAAGGGTGACGGGGTCACCGGAAGGGCTTAATGCGGATACCCGGACAGCATTTTTGCCGAGGATATCAACATTATCTCCCACCATTCCAGCAGTAGAGCCTATGGACGTCGTGCATCCGGGTTCAAGCTCGCCGCTGGTCTTGACATAAGCATCCTTGTCAAAATAAATTGCCCACTCCCAGTTATTCAGGTTGGAAATGGTTTGGTCGATGGACAGGGTAAGGGTGATCGTGTCGCCCGGCTGAACCTCGGTCTTGTCAACCTCCACTGTCATAGTGGGAAGATCATCCGCAAACACGGCGGGTACAAGGCTGATGATCACCGCGATCGCCAACAGAAGGGAAATCACTTTTTTCATTTCGCGTTAAACCTCCTTATAATTTTTAGGATTCTGCGGGGAAGTTGCTCATTTTCCCGTTTGCTTTACGATAGATCAGAGCGGCGTCCGTAGAGTTCACAGCGCCGTCTCCGTTCACATCCGCCGCCGCTTTCTGAGAATCCGGCAGCGTGTACTTTCCGTTTACGGAACGGTAGAGGATTGCCGCGTCCGTGGAATTGATGTTCCCATCCCCGTTCACATCTCCATACTTCACTTCCGGCTCCGGGTCAGGCTCCGCTTTCGCGTACTCAAACGTAAACAGCGCCACGGGTCTGAAATTCTTGCCGCTGCCGGATTCCAGGGTGACGGCCATGGCCGTTCCGTCCGCATTGCGGACGTAGCGGGCGACGGGGGTGGCGACGGTCTGGGTGCCGTCGTCATTGGCCTTATAGCTGCTCTCCAGCGTGACGGAGCGGATGGTCGCCGAGGATACGGCGTCCGCCGCCAGATCGGTCTCGTAGCCGTAGGCCGTGGCGTCCGCGTGGTAAATGTCCACGTCCTTGCCGTAGGTGATGTCCACGGTCTGCGTTCCCTCCGGCACGATCACGTGGTACTTGGGAACTTCCTCGTAGACGTTCCTGAATTCCTCGCTGTCCTCACTGCCCAGAGAGACGATGCCCTCGTAGGAGATGTTCTTCCCGTCCAGGGCTTTGCCGTCAACGGAAACGGTCTGGAAGGGGCGCTCCAGCTCCGCGGTTCCGGATACGGTCAGGATGGCCGTGGCCGGGGCGATCTTGGCGTAGTTCGTTCCGCCGGAATCGTCCGTGGGGATCTTCCGGTTGGGGTCGAAGCCCACAATGTAGTAGGTGCCTTCGTCCTTTGGCACAGTGAACGTGAAGGTGGCCTTGCCGCTGCCGGCATCCTTGAGCATGTCCAGCTGCTCCCAGCTGTCGCTGTACAGGTACACGTCCAGATTCTCGAAATCGTAGAAGTCGCCGTCCTTGAAGGTGGTGCCGTAGGCCTTGGACGTTACCGTCAGCTCCGTGCCGGGGCGGACGGTGTAGGCGTCCTTGTCGAAGCAGGTGAACGCGCCGCCGCTGGAATAAAAGCTCCAGTTGGTGAACATGGCCACGTCCCAGGTATCCCCGTCGGACAGCAGAATGTAGTCCGAGGTGGAACCCCAGCCGGGACTCATGTAGGGATAGCAGTGGTTCCGGTAGTACATCAGGTTCTCGTCATGCCCCCAGAAGTTGGCCATGTAGAGACTGGTGGGCGAGCCGGTGATTTTCAGCGCGGCCAGCGAAGCCGTGTAGGCAGGGTTTTCGTCCATGTAGTAAACATCGTCGTCCAGCCTGAAGCCCTCCAGATCGCCGCGGGTGTACTTGCCCTTGCAGCACTGGTCTTCGGGAAGACCGATGAAGTAGCGCTCCAGCAGATAGATGTACAGGTGCAGGCCGGTGGGCCGCTCCACGATGTTGTCGTCGATGTACTCGCCCTCGCCGTTTGCCGTGTGATAGCGGTAGAACTCCGCAAGGTCGTACAGGCTCAGGTCGAAGTACGGAACGGTGATGGCCTGATGGCACAAAATTGTGCCGTCACGACCCCTGATGGGCACGCCGTCGTTGGAGATGGTCACATAAACCGTGACCTCCTTGGCGGGGGACTCGTCGTAGTTGTACTGGGCGTCCAGGCCGTGGGGGGCGGGCTTGACCGTGACGGTGAGGGTCGCGGTGACGGACTTGCCGCCCGAGCAGGTGGCCTTGATCTTCGGCTCGTAGGTGCCGGGGTCTTTTTCCGACACGTACAGCGTGCTTCCGCCGACCTTGGTCTGGGTGCCGAACTGGGCGGCGTTGACCAGCGTATAGGTCAGCGAGTGGCCGTCCGAATCCCGGAAGATGTCCCCCAGGGGAATTTCCAGCAGGTCGCCGGCCACCACTTCGGCAGTGGTGGCGGCGTCCGCCTTGACGCTTACGCAGGAATCCGCCGCCCGCGCCGGGACGACGCCCACGGACAATAGCAGCGCCACTGCCAGCAGGATGGATAAAATGCGTTTTTTCATTGCGATCACCTCGTTTTTACAGCCAGCGGGCATACAGCGTCATGCTGCTTTGCACCGCGTCGTGCTGGGTGTCCCATGGCTTGGTGAGCGCCTTGTCGGCAAACCAGCCGCCGAACACCGCGCCGGGCTTCATGGGCGTCATGACCTCGCCGATCACGTCGCCCCGCCTGACGCTCACGTCTTCCAGCGCCGTGCCACCGTTGGTCTCGAAGTGGACCCGCTTCTTGCCCAGCAGGAGCAGAAGCAGCAATAGCAGCAGCGCCAGCAGCACCGCGCCGCCGATGAGCCACCATACGCCGCTGCCTCCGGCAGCGCCCTCTGCCCAGTTGGCGTAGAGGGTCAGGTTGCCCTTGACCACGTCGGTGTCAAAATCCCACTTCTCGGTGCGATCCAGATTGCTGTACCAGCCCTCCAGATGGTAGCCCTTCCGGGTGGGGTCGGCGGGCTTTTTCACCTTGTCGCCGTAGTGGACGGTCTGGGAGGGAACGTCGGTGCCGCCGTTGCTTTCAAAGCTGACGGTGCATTCCGTGGAGACGATGACGGTCACGGCGTTGTCCTCCGCCGCGTAGCGTCCCATGCCGTCCTGGGTGGGAACCATGGTGTTCACCGGCGTCAGGCTGGAAACGCCCGACGTGCCGAGAACCTTCATCTGGAAGCTGCCCACCAGCACCTCCGGCTCCCAGCTCTCGCCGCCCTTGAAGGACACGAAATTCAGGTAGAACGCCCGCCCGCCGGTGCGGCGGCCGAGGTCGTTCCAGCGGACGCCGGAGGCGGTCATGACGCTGCTCTCCACCAGCTGGAGGAAGGTGTCGTCGTACTCGATCTCCGTCTGCATACCGTACATTGGGGCGGTCTCGGCGCTGTCGGTGCGCCTCAGCACCAGCGACACGGTGATGATGTCGCCGGGGGCGGCCTTGACCTCCGTCTGACCCCGTTCGGCGGTCAGTTCAAAGTTGTAGCTTCGGCTTGTGTCCACGGTGCCGCCGGTCTCCGCCGCGAAGGCGGCGGAGGGCAGCAGGCACAGCAGCAGGCACAGAACCGTCATCAGGGGGATGATGCGTTTCTTCATGCTTTTCTCCTTATCCCACGGAAGTGTGCGAAGCCCCGGTGGGGGCGCGTCCGGTCAGTGGGATCATTTGAACTGGCTCACGATGGCCACGGCGTCGGCGGAATCCACGTTCTTGCTGGCGTTCACGTCCGCCCGCAGGAACTTCTCCATGGAGACCTTGCCAAAATCGCCGTAGGTGCCGTTGTAGATGTCGTAAACCAGCTGGGCGTCGTTGATGTCCACGACGCCGGTCATGTTCACGTCGTATCCATTGGCAATGGTGACCACATTGTCCGCGGCGGAGATGCCGACCTTGGCGGCGGCGTCCTCTTTGGTCAGGGTCTGGTCTTTCTCCAGGATCACCAGCCAGGCGTACCAATCGGTTCCGTAGCCCTCGACCTTATACATCGTATTGCCGTCATAGGTAAAGGCGCTGCCGTTTTCCGGAGTACCCTTGACCGTGACCAGCATCATGGTCTTGCCGTCCAGATTCAGGTAGGTGGTCACGTCCACTTCCTCGGCGTTGTGGGAAACCTTGGTGATGGTGATTTCCAGCGTCCAGGTTTTTGCGTTGCCGCCGCCGACGCCGTTTACGGTGGTGATCATATACTGGCCGGGCGAAGTTTCGGTCACGATCCCGTCGATGTTTTGAGAGCCATCATATCTGTTGGGCTTAAAGACGGCGGTAACGGTGTAGTCGCAGTTCTCCCGCTTGTTCAGCTTGAAATAGTAGGGGTTATTCGCGCCCACAGAGGACGGAGCGCCGGGATCCACATCCTCCGCGCCGTTGCCGTTGAATACTACGTTATACTTGTTGTCCGGTGTGGCCATAATGCGAATCGTAAAGTCCTTCTTCACGAAATATTTGTCCAGCGTATATGTGATCGTGCCGTCCGGGTTGGCAGTTCCCCGCAGTGTCGTCTGCGTATCCGTGGACATGCCCCATATGGCTTCCACCCGATAGGACGTATCATTTCTGGGGCGGATGGAGAAGGAATAGTCTTCATTATAGGTGGCCGTGGCCGGGCCCTTGAGGATCTCTTCAGGCACTTCCAAGTCCTTAAAGTTGACCAGGTATCTGTAGGTCACGTCGTACTTCTTGGGCGTCTTGGAGGTAACGGTAACTTTCACGTTGCCGTTGACGCCGGAGACGGTGTAGGCGTCGTCTGCGCCGAAGGTTAGGCCATCTTTGACGGTGTCGCCCATCTTCACGGTGAAGGTGTAGGTATAGTGGCTGTCCACGGGCTTGAAGGTGAAGCTGCCGCCTGCGGGAACCAGACGGGTCTCCGCGTCGGAGGTGAAATCATCGGGCAGGGTCACGGTGAAGTTGTTGGCGTTGACCACCGTGTCGGCGTCGGAGATCGTGGCCGCCGGGGCGTCGAAGTTGATGGAGTTGGCGTCCAGGTCGAACTTGGCTCCCGTCAGGGTCACGGTGCTGGTCGCACCCTTTTTGGCGGTGAAGTCCAGCGTCAGCGCTTCGCCCAGAGGTACGGTCTCGCCGTAGCGGCGGACGCGGACGGTGCCGTTATTATCCTCCACCGTCAGATTGGCGGCGGCGTCGGAGGCCGTGTTCAGGGTCAGCGCCGCCGGGTCGTAAGTAAAGGTCATGTCGTAGGCGTTGAAGCCGGTGACAGTCGCCCTACTGGAATTTACAGTGACGGGAATAAGCACCTTCTGGTCGGCGGCGACCGTCTGGTCAGCGCCCATGGAGACACTATACCCGGTGGGGGTAGCGATAGGCCCTGTTGCCCCCTTTGGAGTAACATTTACATAGATGGGATCGCTTTCACCGTGGTCAAGGCCGCCATCTGCAGTTGTGTAGATTTTCCCGGCAACCTGTATACATGAATTATACTTCGAGCTTGTAGACTGTACATTATAAAACGCAACTTCGGTAACGTCTTCCACATCTTCAGCTGCGACAAATGTGAACGAACACAACTTACCTGCATTGACGGTCATCCTTGATCTCTCCTCACGGATATACCCCCTACCTACAAGCGCGCTGGCACCACTCTTTGGCGACTGAAAAAAAACACTGTCCGCATAGTCTACGCTTTGAAAGGTTAATACCGTCTTGTCGTATTTGGGCGCGATTGTAATCAAGCTTACCTCGTCTACCGCCCTATTCATTGTATATGTGACCGTGATAGTCTCTCCAGCAGCTACTGTGGTCTTATCGACTGCAGTAGAGATCATTGTATCCTCTGCTGCAAAAACTGACGGAGCCAGGCTCAGCACCATGACAACCGCCAGTAAAAATGAAAAAATGCTTATCGACTTAACACAGCAAGCCACAATATCTTGAAAAAGTCCGGTTTATTGGACAGATAGGATGCTACAATGTTCCCAAAAGCAAAAAGGGGAACATCATCATGGCACGTACAGCTGAGATT
>OLPW01000191.1_pt1 | contig 73598 bp, 64 predicted proteins | sample 1672161 | NCBI WGS metagenome assembly OLPW01 (sample SAMEA3136654, study PRJEB25190) | human gut metagenome
GTAGAGCACTTGACTTTTAATCAAGTTGTCCGGGGTTCGAATCCCCGATGTCTCACTTGAAACACTATCGTTTAGATAGTGTTTTTTATTATTTTATTAGGAAGTTTGGATGCTATCCTATCCTGCGGATATGGCGGAATTGGCAGACGCGCCAGATTTAGGTTCTGGTGTTAAACGACGTGCAGGTTCAAGTCCTGTTATCCGCATTTTTTATAAGGCTTGGGAAGCCTTAGTAGATTCCCCATTGCATGGGGATTTCGCAAAGGGACTTCGCCAGTCCCTCTGCACACCCTGGGCTTTTTGGGGAAACATGAGCCTTGGTGTTTCAGATTTGTAATGTGTATAAAAAGACCGGATTCCTGGTTGCCGTGTGGGCAAGGAGGATCTGGTCTTTTTTCAGATTGTTGGTGGCGAAAGCCCATAAATAAGAGGTGCTTTGCGGTCTTATTTATGGGCTTTCTTTTGGACGTTTTGGGTCTGTTGCCAGATTAGTTGTGTTTGTTTATAGATATTTTAGTTCGGCGGTTAGGCGACCGGTTTGGTCTAGGTTTACGATGGCGTAGCTTGGCCGCCGGCCTCTTTGGCGGGGGTAGGTCAGGCTTCCGGGATTTAGGGCTAGGACGCCGTCTATGTTTTCCAGGAGGGGTTTGTGGGTGTGGCCGAAGAAGACGGCGTTACAGCCGCGGTCTTTGGCTTCGTCGATGACACCTGTGATGTCCATGGAAACGCCGTAGTAGTGGCCGTGGGTGACGAAGATCCGGTTGTTTCCTGCTTCTACTATTTCTTCTCTTGGAAGGTCTGAGAAGAAGTCGTTGTTTCCTGAAACGATATGGCAGGGGCACTCGGTGAGGGCTTCTATGAAGATTTCTCTGCCTTCTACGTCACCGCAGTGGATCAGCATGTCGAAGGGAGTTTCCTGCATGACTGCCTGTTCGAAGTTTTCGTCTCTGCCGTGGGTGTCGCTGACTACGAGGATTTTCATCGGAGTGCGTCCTTGATGGCGCGCAGAGCCTTCCCTCTGTGGCTGATCTTGTTTTTTTCTTCCATGGAGAGTTCTGCTGAGGTGCAGCCGTACTCCGGGAGATAAAAGATCGGGTCGTAGCCGAAGCCGTTGGCTCCGCTTTCTTCGTAGCCGATCCTGCCCTCCATTGCCTCTCTTACGGTCTTGACGCTTCCATCAGGAAAAGCCGCTGCGATCGCACAGACGAATCTGGCGGTTCTTTTTTCATCCGGGACTCCTTCGAGGCGTTCGATCAGTTTGGCGTTCTTGATATGATAGGAGGTATCCTCTCCCATATATCGCGCAGAATAGATTCCCGGCTCTTTGTTGAGATAGTCGATCTCCAGACCAGAATCGTCTGCAAGAACGATCTCTCCTGTCAGGTCGCGGATCGCTTTTGCCTTGATCTGGGCGTTTTCTTCAAATGTTTTTCCATCTTCTACGATGTCGGCGTGGATTCCGGCATCTTTTAAGGAAAGAAGTTCGATGTCAAGATCTCCGAGGATCTCACGTATCTCTTTCATCTTGCCTTCATTTCCTGTTGCAAAAATCACTTTTTTCATGAATCTTTTCTCCTCTTCGGCGGCTTCGGACCAAGGAACTGATAGTAGTAAGTCTTCAGCATACCATTATAGATCTTACGGTTTTTGTCCGCTTTTTTGCCAATATCGTTTTCTGTATGATCGTAGGATGTGATCAGGTACATGGACCACTTGTCCAGACGGCGGAAACTCTCTCCGATCTCTCTGTAAAGTGCCGGAAGGGCTTCTTTTTCTTCCAGACGCTCGCCATATGGCGGGTTCGTGATGATAAATCCATACGGCTTCGGATGGCTCAGATCCTTGACTGCTCTCTGCTGGAAATGGATCAGCTTGTCCACTCCTGCCATCTTTGCATTGGAACGTGCTGCCTTGAGGGCTTCCGGATCGATATCGTAACCCTGGATGTCTGTCTCAATATCGAGATTTACACGGTCCTGCGCTTCTTCCAGAGCATCATACCAGCATTTACGTGGAACCAGATGCTTCCAGTCTTCTGCAAGGAAAGAACGGTTCATTCCCGGTGCCATGTCTGCTGCCATCATCGCAGCCTCGATCGGGAAAGTTCCACTTCCGCAGAAAGGATCGACAAGGATCCTGTCTTTGTTCCACGGAGTCAGCATGATCAGCGCGGAAGCCAGTGTCTCTGTGATCGGCGCCTTGACGGTCATCTGACGGTATCCTCGTTTGTGCAGGGAGACGCCGGAAGTGTCGATCCCAATTGTTGCCACATCCTTCATAAAAGCGACACGAATCGGGAAACTTGCTCCATCTTCCGGGAACCAGGAGATCCCATAGACGCTCTTGAGTCGTTCTACGATCGCCTTTTTCATGATCGACTGGATATCAGACGGGCTGAACAGAGCACTTTTTACGGAGTTTGCCTTGGCCACCCAGAATTTACCATCCTTCGGGATATATTCTTCCCACGGGATCGCCTTGGTCTTCTCAAACAGTTCGTCAAAAGTCACTGCCTTGAACTCTCCTGTCTTGAGAAGGATACGCTCTGTGGTGCGGAGGAACATATTTGACTGTGCAATGCCCTCTGCATCTGCCAGAAAAGTAACTTTTCCGTCTTCTACTTTGCTGATCTCATATCCCAGATCCAGGATCTCACGTTTCAGAACCGCTTCCATGCCAAAGTGACAGGGTGCGATCAGTTCCATATATTTCATGCAAGCCTCATTTCCTTGATGATATTTCCATCAAAATCTTTAATTGTGAATACTTTGTCTTCCAGTACTGCGTAGGTCGGCGGATTTCCTTCCTTCGGAATGGAAACAGAACCCGGATTCAGAAGGATGTAGTCCTCTCTCTGCTCTGCCTTGAGCACATGTGTATGTCCGTGGATCAGGATGTCCCCTTCACGGAACGGCGGAAGGTTGTTTTCATTATAGACATGTCCATGTGTGGCATAAAAAGTCAGCCCGTCGATCGCCAGAATGCAGTAATCTGCCATCACCGGGAAATTCAGTACCATCTGGTCTACTTCTGCCTCACAGTTGCCTCGAACTGCATAGATCTCATTTTTCATTTCGTTGAGCATTGCAATCACTTCCTTCGGAGCATATTCCTTCGGAAGATCGTTTCTCGGTCCATGATAGAGCAGGTCGCCCAGCAGGACCAGACGCTCTGCGCCCTCTTCTCTGTATGCTTCCAGCATTTTACGGCAGTAAAAGGCGGAACCATGTACATCTGATGCAAACATATATTTCATAGCAAGTTTCTCCTATCATTTTTTTTCCAGTATAGCATTCTTTTATTCTACTGTGAATTACCCATTGTCTAAAGCCAATGGGCTTCCTGCTTCATCGTCCTCGTAACCTACTAACTCCACAGGCGTTAATTCGGGCAATTCCTGCCCTATTATTTGATTTTCTTATGCTGTTTTTCTTAATCCCTCTGCCAATATATTCTTTGCAGCATTAATATCTCTGTCATGCTTCGTCCCGCAAACAGGATATATCCATTCCACTTTGCCTTATATTCTAACTGCCTTGTCAGCTCATACCACGATACATCACTTATAGATTTTGCCAGATGATGATTTTTTACCATATTTTTTATCTGTAGATCTTCTGAAACTATCACTTGGTTTTCGCTGATGAGTTCATGTGAGATCTTGTGCAGATAATCTTTTCTGGTATTTGTTATCTTCTCATGGCATAACGCTATCTTTTTCCTGATCTTATAGTAATTTTGGCTTCTCTTTTCTTTATGTGCTAACTGCCTTTGCAATTTTATCAGTTTCTTCTCATGTTTCCTGATAATTTGGGGATTTATGTATTTCTTTCCAGCAGAAGTAATACATAAATCTTTAATTCCCAAGTCTAAACCTATACTATGACTGGTATGCTGCAGTTCCTCATGTTCCGTTTCCACCAGTAATGATACATAGTACTTTCCACTTGGTACCTGAGATACGGCTGCTGACTTTATCTGCCCGCTAAAGTTTCTATGCAGCTTTGCTTTTACTTCCTTTAGTTTAGGCAGTTTTACTTTATTTCTCTCAAAATCTGCTGCTATATTGCCATTTGTAAAATTTGTTGTGTATGATCTGTGACTGTCATGTTTGCTCTTAAACTTCGGATAACCTGCATGTTCTTTGAAAAATTTCTGATATGCAGAATCCATATTATAAATGGCATTCGTCAGTGCAAATTTATCTACTTCCTTCAGCCATTCATTTTCTTTCTTTAATTCTCTGTTACAGTAATTATTGCAGTCTGTTTTGCTGACAGACTTTTTCTCTTTTTCGTACATTTCTTTCCGATATGCCAATGTACGGTTATAGACAAAACGGCAGCAGCCAAATGTTTTTGCTATCTGTACTCTCTGCTCCATATTAGGATATATTCTATATTTATATGCTTTTAACATTTACTGCCACCTTCTTTCTCATCCCTGACCATCGATATATTTTTTTAGCATTTCTTCTGATACATTTCCTACACTACATACAAAATACCCATCTGTCCAAAATGTATGTTCTTTCCAAAAATGTTTGCGCAGATAATCCGGATATCTCTTCCAAATATAATATGTTGTATAACTTTTCATCAGATCCACAATCTTCCTGACAGACATTGTCGGTTATGTTTCTATCATATAATGGATATGATCTTTATCCGTTTCCATATATTTGATAATAACTTTGTGCCTTTGGCATATCTCAAGTATATAACATTTTTTTACTTTTGGCTACCTTAACCCACCGTCTAAAGCCAGTGGGATTGCGGTAGCCTTATTTCAAAAGATCCTCTGGCTAAGCTCTTTCCATAGTCAGAGGATTCCTGTTTATCCGGAAAACGTGCGATTTCTTCCCCTGTATGCCCCAAATCCTCCTATAACGGATCTTGTTCTGTATCCCCGCCGCACATAATCACGGGCCGCAGCCATACTTGCCCCGCCCCTGTCGCAGTAAAAGATAAGAAGTTTTTCTTTCGGAAGCGGCGGGCCTTCGCTCAGTTCTTCATAAGGAATATTTACTGCACCTCTGATATGGCTCTTTCGGTAACTCTCCGGTTCCCGGAGATCTATGATCAGTGTGTCCGGACGGTCCACATAATAATCCAGCATTTTTGCAGAAATGGTTTCAATGGGAAACATACGATTCTTCCTTTTTTCTTTATTATATGTAGGAATTCGTTTTCCGCAACCTCCCGCTATTCGATTGCATAACCATACAATGCAGAGCAGGCTCCGCCGTCCGGCGAAGCCTGCTCTTTATTTTTTACATAAGAAGAAGGGAGAAAATTTGCCTGAAGTTTTTGCTTTAGTATCTGTCGGAATAGTCATCCTGTTCTTTGTCATATGCGTTAGATGTCTTATTGCGGGACGCATTTTTTGAAGAATTTCTGGAAGCATTTTTGCTGCTGTTCTGGCTGTCCATCGCATTTTTTGAAGTTGCCTTGTCAGTACTGTAGTTGCTTGTTTTGTTCTCATTTTCATAATTTTTTGCCATTTGAAAATTCCTCCTGTAGTTCATGTTACTGTGAACAGTAACAATCTTTATTTCTTATTACATCAGGTAGTATGTCTTCCTGCGGCAAAAATTATGCAGGCTTTGCAGTAAAATTTATTATATAAAAGGAAATCCCCGGTAGGGGAGCTACCAGGGATTTCCAGGGGAGTATAAATAATTAAATAAGGGGTTATGTAAAAAAAATTTTTGAAGGGTAAATTCTTTTTACAAGTACGATTATAATATAAAACAGCCAAAAAAGCAATAACTTTCGTGAAATCTGCCCTGTTATTCTCCCCTGCGATTTCCTATTTTCCTGTCATGTTTCCTGTGTTATAATCTTTTTAGCTTTTGTGCTATTTCAGAAAGTGCAGGAATCCTGCATTATTCCGGATGGCAGGTTTCATCTGACCTTTACAGATGAGAAAGAGAGGGAAAATGGAGAAAAAAATCATTCAAGTAGAAGACAAAGTACCTGTAAACCTTTTGATACCATTAAGTATCCAGCACATGTTTGCTATGTTTGGTGCATCTGTACTGGTTCCTTTTATGTTTGGGATCAATCCTGCGATCGTATTACTGATGAACGGTGTCGGCACACTGCTCTTCATTCTGATCACCAAAGGCAAAGCTCCTGCCTATCTCGGTTCCAGCTTCGCATTTCTGTCCCCGGGACTTCTTGTAGCTTCCAAGTTTGGCTATCAGTATGCCCTGGGCGGTTTCGTAGTCCTTGGTATCTGCGGCATGATCGTTGCCCTGATCATCCGCCAGTGTGGAACAAACTGGATCGACATCGTACTTCCAACAGCTGCCATGGGACCTGTTGTGGCTCTGATCGGGCTGGAGCTTGCAGGAAGTGCAGCCAGCACCGCCGGGCTTCTCGATGAACAGATCGACATGAAAAATGTCATCGTATTCCTTGTAACACTTGGTGTGGCTGTATTTGGACAGATCCTGTTCCGCGGTTTTCTGTCCGTCATTCCGATCCTGATCGCGATCATCGCCGGATATGCTGCTGCCGGAGCCTGTGGCATCCTTGATTTTACCGCCGTCAGAGAAGCTGCATTCTTTGCACTTCCGAATTTCCAGCAGCCGAAATTTAATATAGAGGCGATCCTGACGATCCTTCCTGCTCTCCTTCTGGTAACTTCCGAGCACATCGGACACCAGATCGTAACCGGCAAGATCGTTGGAAGAGACCTTATCAAAGACCCGGGACTTCATCGTTCCCTTTTTGCTGATTTCTTCTCGACCACTCTTTCCGGCTGTCTCGGCTCCGTGCCGACAACAACCTATGGCGAAAACATCGGCGTCATGGCAATGACCAAAGTATACAGTGTACAGGTGATCGGCGGTGCAGCCGTCATTTCCATCTGCTGTTCTTTCCTCGGCAAACTTGCCGCCCTGATCAATACGATCCCGGGACCTGTCATTGGCGGAATTTCTTTCCTGCTCTATGGTATGATCGGAACTTCCGGACTTCGTATGCTGGTTGACAACCAGGTGGATTACAGCAGATCCAGAAACCTCGTTCTGACTTCTGTTGTCTTTATCGTAGGTCTTTCCGGAATCGCCCTGAATCTTGGAAATGTCCAGTTCACAGGAATGGTCCTTGCCTGCGTGGTAGCCATGATCCTGAGCCTGATCTTCTATGTTCTGGACAAACTTCATCTTACAAACGACCAGTAAAATTTTAAAGGGTAAAATATTATGGCAGATTCAAACAATTCATTCAAAAATAAAGTGATCCGCAAGCTCAAAAGCGGTACCTGGTATCCTTTTTATAATACCTTTTATGAAAAGGTGCCGATCGACCGCCGTGAGATCCTCCTTGCTTCCAGAAGCGGGATTTCCCTGGAAAGCAATATCCTTGCGATCCTTACAGAACTTTCCCGGCCGGAATACCGCAAATTCCGCAAAGTCCTGGCAGTTCAGAAAAATTCCCATGAACAGATTGAGAAAAAACTCGCCCATTATCACATTTCCGTGGATAAGATCATTCATATGAGCACCCCGGACTACTATTACCATCTGGCAAAGGCCGGCTATCTCATCAACGACACCACCTTCCCGGGACGTTATATCAAGAAAAAAGGCCAGGTTTATCTCAACGTCTGGCACGGTACCCCGCTCAAACGCATGGGACAGGACAACGAGAAAGAACGCTATGACATGGGAAATATCATGCGAAATCTCCTGATGTCCGACTATCTCGTTTTTCCTAATTTATATATGGAAGAAAAAATGTCCGGAGCTTTTAACCTCAGAGAACTTTATCAGGGAACCATTCTCCGCGAGGGCTATCCGCGAAATTCTATTTTCTTCGACCAGGAACACGGCAGGCTCCTCAAGGAAGTCCTGGGCTACCAGGGATGTCAGCTCAGTGTCTATATGCCGACCTTCCGCGGACATACCGATGATGTGGAAGGCGATAGCTACGTAGAACAGGTACGCAGCTATCTTGAGGTAATTGATAAGGGCATGCAGGACGATCAGATCCTTCTTCTCAAACTGCATCCACTTGTGCAGAAAGGGCTCGATCTCGACAATTACCGGCACATCCGCCCGTTCCCGTCAGAACTTGACACCTACGATGTACTGAATGCCTGCGACGTGCTGATCACAGATTATTCCAGCGTCATGTACGACTTTGCAAATACAGGACGCAAGATCATCCTCTTTGCCTATGACCTTGAGGATTATATGGGACACCGCGGCATGTACGAAGACATCCGCTCCTACCCGTTCCCGATCGCAGTAACACCTGAAGAAGTCCTGGCTGAACTTCAGGAACCGGGCGGCGGTGCTGACAGAGAATTTCTTGACAAATACTGTACCTTTGACCGACAGAAAGCGACACGTAATATCTGCCGCCACGTACTTCTCGGCAAATATCTGTGCCAGGAACACAAAATGCCGGTCACAACAAAGAAAAAAGTCCTTCTCTACGCCGGCAGTCTCAAGCCAAATGGGATCACGACCGCATACTTCAGCATGCTCCGCCATCTCGATACAGATGCCTGCGACTATTATATTTCCTACCGTTCCCCGTCCCTCAAGGAGCATCCGGAACGGCTTAATGGAATGCCGGAGGGATACCATTACTACCCTCTCGCCACAGAAATGAACCTCGATGTCCTCACCGCTGTGGCACAGATCCTGTATCTGAAATGGGGGATCACTTCTTTTGGCATCCGGAAACGGCTTGAGAAAGCATACCGCCGGGAATGGCAGAAACATTTCGGAAACGCAGCCTTTGACCAGGTCGTTCACTATGACGGCTACGAGAATTACATGATCGCACTCTTTGAACAGGCTCCCTGCACCAGAACGATCTGGGTGCATAACGACATGGAACGTGAGATCCAGGCCAAGGGAAATCCAAGCCTGCCACTTCTTCGTCATGCCTATGCCACTTATGACCATGTTGTGCCAGTCGGCGAGGATATCCGTCCTGCCGTGGAGCGCATCGGTGGACGCACAGACAATATACAGGTGATCGCCAACTACATGGATGTCGAAAATATCCGCTCCAGAGCAGAACTTCCACTGACCTTTGACCCGGAAACCCAGTCCAATGTCTCTCTTAGGAAACTCCAGAAAATCCTGGACTGCTCCGGTACGAAATTTATCAACATCGGAAGATACGCCCCGGAGAAAGGTCAGGAACGCCTGATCCGTGCCTTTGACACCTTCTGGCACAGCCATCCAAAGACATGGCTTATCATCATTGGCGGAATGGGTGACCTGTACGAAAGCCTTCGCCGTCTTGCCAGAAGCCTGGAATCCGGACGGCACATCGTACTTCTTAAATCCATGAGTAATCCGATGCCAGTACTGAAACGCTGCGACTTTTTTATCCTCTCCTCTTTCTATGAGGGACAGGTTCTGGTCGTCCCGGAGGCAGATGTGCTCGGACTTCCTGTCGCAGCCTGTGATGTCAATGGAGCCAGATCTTTCCTCAAAGAATACGGCGGCACACTTCTGCCTGACAGTGAAGAAGGTGTGCTTCAGGGCATGGAAATGTATGCTTCCGGCAAGATTCATCCACTTCATGTCGACTACGAGACAAGAAATCAGCAGATCATCCAGAAATGTGAGAAACTTTTCCAGGAGTAAGCTGCTGGTCCACTTTTATACTACAGGAACGGAGAAAACATCATGAAATCTTATCACCATAAATTTGTATCTGACCACCCGCTTGAATCAACACCTATGGCTGAAATCGACGGTTTTCCGGTACGGCCGGGTATTTTTGACCTGAATGGAGCTACCCCGCTTCAGAACGGCGTGAACTTTACCATTCACACCTGCGGAGGAACTTCCTGCGAACTCCTTCTCTTCCACCGTGCACAGGAGGAGCCTTTTGCCGTTCTTCCTTTCCCTGAGGCTTACAAGATCGGCGATGTCTATTCCATGATCGTATATGGACTGAACATTGACGAATTCGAGTACGCTTACCGCGTGGACGGACCATACTGTCCGGAAAAAGGACTCTTATTCGACAAAAACAATGTTCTTCTCGACCCTTACGCCAAGGCTGTTGCCGGTCAGAGGACCTGGGGGATCCGCTGGGACCATACCTACCATGCACGAGTGGTCAAGGACACCTTCGACTGGGGCGATGTTCCGCAGTCCAAGAAGGAGCTCTGCGACCTTATCATCTACGAACTGCATGTAAGAAACTTCACACACCATCCTTCTTCCGGGGTTCAGCATCGAGGCACTTTTGCCGGACTGATGGAAAAGATCCCCTATCTCAAGGAACTCGGTATCAATGCGGTCGAGCTGATGCCGATCTTTGAGTTCGATGAGACCATGAACGCAAGGACGGTCGACGGAACACAGTTACTCGAATGCTGGGGCTACAATACTGTGAGCTTTTTTGCTCCGAACAGCAGCTACTCTTCTGCCAACGAGCACAACAGAGAAGGTACAGAGCTCAAGACACTGATCCGTGAACTTCATGCAAACGGGATTGAAGTCATCCTCGACGTTGTATTCAACCATACCGCAGAGGGCAACGAGAAGGGACCTTCCTTCAGTTTCAAGGGATTCGACAATAACATTTACTACATGCTGACGCCGGACGGAAATTACTACAATTTCAGCGGCTGTGGAAACACTCTGAACTGCAACCATCCTGTCGTTCAGCAGCTGATCCTGGAATGCCTGCGTTACTGGACCATCAATTACCGTGTTGACGGCTTCCGCTTCGACCTCGCCAGCATCCTTGGACGAAATGAAGACGGTTCTCCGATGAACAATCCGCCGCTTCTGCGTACCCTCGCTGATGACCCGATCTTAAGTAACGTCAAGCTGATCGCGGAAGCATGGGATGCGGGCGGTCTTTATCAGGTCGGAAGTTTCCCGGCGAGCGGACGATGGGCTGAATGGAACGGCCGTTACCGTGACTCTCTGCGAAGCTTCCTTAAAGGCGACTGCTGGCAGGCGTGGGATGCCGCCTGGAGCATTTCCGGTTCCGGTGACCTTTATGGTGGTTTCTATGGAAATAACAAGAACAATTACGCCGGTTACAATTCCTGCGTCAATTTCCTTACCTGTCATGACGGATTTACACTTTATGACCTCTATGCTTACAATGATAAGCACAATGAGGCAAACGGATGGGACAATGCGGACGGTGCCAATGATAACCGAAGCTGGAACTGCGGTGCCGAGGGCGAAACCGATGATCCGGAAGTTCTCGCACTCCGCTACCGCATGATCCGCAACGCCTGTGCAGTCCTGATGTGCAGCCGTGGAACGCCGATGTTCCTCTCCGGCGATGAATTTGGAAATACCAAATACGGAAACAACAACAGCTACTGTCAGGACAGCAGGATTTCCTGGCTCGACTGGCGCATGCTTGACAAAAACCGTGATCTCTTTGAATTCTTCAAATTCATGATCGCATTCCGCAAGCAGCACACAGTTATCCACAAGAAGCTCCCGGATTCCGTCTGTGGCATGGATCCTATCCACACTCACAACATCAACGCAGACGAAGTGGATATCCCGAGAGATGCCCGCACCTTCTGCGTCAGCTTCACCGGCTATGACAAAGAAAAAGGCAGGGACGACCTTGTTTACGTGGCAGTCAACACCTACTGGGAGGATGTAACGATCACCCTTCCAAGCCTCAAAGGACACGGTGCATGGCACTTAAGCGTCAACACCTACGGCGACGAAAACGGCCGCTACTGCTACCCGGACGGCAAAGACCCGCGCATCGACCACAGTTTCATCATGCGCCCGAGAACCGTTGCGGTATTTACCGGAAAGGATTTTTAAGTTTCTGTTTGTGCACATAACAGATACAAAAACGAGCTGGCATTCTACACGACATGCCAGCTCGTTCGCTTTATCTGGTTATTTATTTCTTAATCTGTCCATAATAAGCATTCGCACCGTGTTTACGGTAATAATGCTTGTCCTGTAATTCCTGTGGTGCCGGTTTTACCTGTGGGTTGATCAGCTCGCAGCGGCATGCCATTTTGGCTACTTCTTCAAGAACAACTGCGTTGTGGACTGCTTCATGGGCATCCTTGCCCCAGGTGAATGGTCCGTGGTTCTTGCAGAGGACTGCAGGTACTGCTTCGTAGTCGCTGTTTTTGAAATATTCTGCGATCAGGACGCCGGTGTTTTTCTCATAGGCTTCATCGATCTCTTCTTTTGTCAGGTTGCGCACACATGGAACTTCACCGTAGATGTAGTCTGCATGAGTGGTTCCGTAGCATGGAATGGATCTTCCTGCCTGTGCCCAGCTTGTTGCCCACGGAGAATGGGTATGTACGATTCCTCCGATATTCGGGAATTCATTATAGAGAACGACATGTGTTGCTGTATCGGAAGATGGATTATATTCACCCTCTACTTTGTTTCCCTGAAGGTCTACAACTACCATATCTTCCGGTCTGAGCTTATCATAATCTACCCCGCTCGGTTTGATGACAAACAATCCCTTTTCACGGTCAATGCCGCTGACATTTCCCCAGGTGAATGTGACCAGTCCGTATTTCGGAAGATCCATATTGGCTTTGTATACTTCTTCTTTTAATTTCTCAAGCATTATTTTCTCTCCTTTGCACAAAACGTAAGCCGTTGTTTCCAGCAGCTTACGTTTTATCTTTTTATTCTTACCAGATCTTGGACTCTACTGCTGCCCGTTCGATCGGCAGACCTTTGAGATATCTGTCCATAAACTTATTGAATCCTTCTACACCTTCCGGTTTCGGATCAAGGGTGCTTCCTTCATTTCCGGCAAATACACGGTTATCCAGAAATTCATCCAGAGTCTCTCCGTCTTTCTTATCTACGAGATAAGCCGCCAGAAGTGCGATTCCCCATGCGCCGCCCTCACCTGCGGTTGACATAACAGATACCGGTGCATTCACTGCGTCTGCAAGGATCTGCTGTCCGACACCTTTGGTCTTGAACAGTCCGCCGTGTCCTAAGAGTCTGTCGATCTTGACATGCTCCTGGTCGATCAGGATATTTAAGCCCACGCGCATTGCTCCGAGGCAGGTGTAGAGATTGGTCCTCATAAAGTTTGCAAGTGTAAATCTGTTCTCAGGAGAACGAACGAATAACGGACGTCCTTCTTCGAATCCTGTCATATGCTCTCCGGAGAAATAGCAGTAAGACAGAAGTCCGCCGCAGTCCGGATCACCTTCCAGTGCTTTGTTGTAAAGGGTTCCGAACAGTTTGTTCATATCCACTTCCATTCCCATTGCTTCTGCAAATTCCTTAAATACATTTACCCATGCATTCAGGTCTGAAGTACAGTTGTTGGAATGTGCCATGGCAACAGCATCACCGGCCGGTGTGGTTACCATATCAATCTCTTTGTATGGTTTGGAAAGTGCTTTTTCCAGAACGATCATTGCAAATACAGAAGTACCTGCGGATACGTTTCCTGTGCGCTGTTTTACGCTGTTGGTAGCTACCATACCGGTTCCTGCGTCACCTTCCGGCGGGCACATCGGAATTCCGGCTTTGAGCCTGCCTGTCGGATCAAGGAACTTCGCGCCTTCCTCTGTCAGAGTACCGGCATCCTGTCCTGCAACCAGGACTTCCGGCATGATGTCACGGAGTTTCCACGGGAATCCGTAAGGCTCTACCAGTTTGTCAAATTTCTCAACCATTTCCTGGTTGTAATCTTTTGTCTCAGAATCAACAGGGAACATTCCTGCCGCATCACCGATACCAAGAACACGTTTTCCTGTCAGCATACGGTGTACGTAAGCTTCCAGTGTGCACATATAGTCGATATCCTTCACATGGTCTTCTCCGTTCAGGATCGCCTGATACAGATGTGCGATGCTCCATCTCTGCGGGATATTGTACTGGAAAAGCTCCAGCAGTTTCTCAGAAGACTCTCCTGTGATGTTGTTTCTCCAGGTACGGAACGGAACCAGAAGCTTTCCGTCCTTGTCAAATGGCATATAGCCATGCATCATGGCACTAATTCCAAGTGCACCGACACTTGTCAGCTCTACGTCATATTTCTCCTGAACATCCTTTACCAGATCACTGTAGCTTCCCTGCAGACCGTTTCTGATATCATCCAGAGAGTAGGTCCATACACCGTTTTCGTAGCGGTTCTCCCACTCATAGCTTCCGGATGCGATCGGATTATATTTGTCATCTACCAGAACCGCTTTGATCCTGGTAGATCCGAACTCTATTCCAAGTGCTGTTTTGTTATTTAAAATAGCTGTCTTTGCTTCACTCATTATAAAATTCCTCCCGAATGTTGTACTCGTCACATCCGCTTATTTTCTGAATGCAAGTTCATTCCATCTCAGCTCATTCCTGAAGTTGCGGATGGTTGTGTCTTTGTCAATGTAGACAGCTTCGATTCCCATTGCTGCTGCCCAGTCACCCATCTGTTCAGCAGTCAGGTCATAAGAAAATGCAGTATGATGAGCGCCGCCTGCGAGAATCCATGCCTCTGCTCCTGTTGCCAGATCCGGCTGTGGAGTCCAGAATGCGCTTCCTACCGGAAGTTTCGGCATCGGTTTCTCTGTCTTCTTGCACTCAACATCATTGATGATCAGACGGAATCTGTCGCCAAGATCCACCAGAGAAGTTGCGATCGCCGGGCCTGTCTTGGATGTAAATACAAGTCTTGCCGGGTCTTCTCTGTCACCCATGGAAAGCGGGCATACCTTGATGCCGATCTTGCCATCAGCGATGGTCGGGCAGACTTCCAGCATATGTGACTGAAGAATGCCTTCCTTACCTGGAACAAGATTGTATGTATAATCTTCCATGAAAGAAGTTCCCTTCGCATCCTTCACGTCTGCAGTCATGATCTTCATCAGACGTACCATTGCTGCTGTCTTCCAGTCACCTTCCGCGCCGAATCCATATCCCTTCTCCATAAGGCGCTGCATTGCCAGTCCCGGAAGCTGCTGTAAGCCGCCAAGATCACCGAAATGAGTAACAACTGCCTGGTAATTCTTTTCTTCCAGAAATCTCTCAAATCCGATCTCAATTGCTGCCTGTACTGCTACATGACGTTTGAATTCTTCCGGGTCTCTGCCCTCAAGAAGAATATCATATTTATTATAATATTCTTCAACCAAAACATCAATATCGCCTTTGGAAACATCCTTCACATAATCGCATACTTCATTGACCGGATAAGCGTCAACTTCCCATCCGAATTTGATCTGTGCCTCTACTTTATCGCCCTCGGTAACAGCTACGTTTCTCATGTTATCAGCGACACGGCATACACGGATATGACTGCTCTCCATGATTCCGACTGCAGTACGCATCCAGGATGCCAGTCTCTCCTGAACTTTCTTATCAGCCCAGTGTCCGACGATAACTTTTCTCTCGATTCCCATGCGGGTAACGATATGTCCATACTCTCTTCCACCATGAGCGGACTGGTTTTCATTCATGAAATCCATGTCGATCGTGTCATATGGGATTTCTTCATTAAACTGTGTGTGCAGATGGCACAGCGGTTTTCTGTATTCTTTCAGACCAAGGATCCAGGATTTTGCCGGTGAGAAGGTATGCATCCATGTGATAACACCAGCGCATTCGTCGTCGTCATTTGCCTCGTTGAATGTTTTACGGATCAGTTCGTTTGTGATCAGTGTCGGTTTCCATACCAGTTCGAATGGAAGAACGCCGGATTTGTTCAGTTCTTCTACGATGATCCTGGAGTGCTCTGCTACTTTTCTTAAGCACTCATCTCCGTAAAGATCCTGTGAACCTGTGCAAAACCAGAATTTGTAATTTTTACCTGTGATCATGCTTCAAAAACCTCCATATATTTTTTCTTATATCTTATTATTAACCTGTTATTTTTTCTTCTTAGCAGATGCCAGTACAGACTGGATAACGATGAAGAAGCAGAGCAGTGCGGAAAGTACGATTCGTACCCACCAGCTTGATAAAGTACCCTGTGCAGTGATCAGACTGGAGATCGTTCCTTTGATCAGTACACCAAACATGGAACCGATCGGAGTTCCAACACCACCGGAAAGAAGTGTTCCACCGATAACGGCTGAGGAGATCGCATCCATCTCAAGACCTTTTGCCTGCTCTACGAAACCTGCACAGCTGTTGAGGCAGAAAAGGAATCCGCCAAGTCCTGCAAGAAAGCCATCCAGTACATAAGCACGGAACATTGTTTTCTTGACATCAAGTCCCATCATCAGGGCACTCTGTCTGTTTCCACCGATCGCATACAGTTTACGTCCGAATTTGAAATATTTCAGAAGCACTGCGATAATGAGAACTACGATGATTGCGATCACTACTGTCGGCGGGATGTACGCCGGGATAAATTTACCTTTTTTGTTTGTAGAACCAAATGGCATGTAGAAACGGTAGTTTGCCCATTTCAGGAATACTTCGTTTTTGATGGAGATCATGTCTGTACTGATGATCGCTGTCATACCACGTCCGAAGAACATGCCGGCAAGTGTTACGATAAATGGCTGGATTCCCATGTAAGTTACCAGAAATCCCTGTACGATACCAAAAGCAAGGCCGATCAGAAGTGCAGCAAGGACTGCTACATATGCACTCACGCCTTTGTTTTCCATAAGGTCTGCCATTACCATGCAGACAAGAGCTGTTACAGAACCAACGGAGATATCAATACCACCGGTGATCATAACGATCGTCAGACCACAGGAAATAACGAGAAGACCTGCATTGGATACAAAAAGATTCAGAAACATCTGTGGTTTTGCAAAACCTTTATCTGCAAAAATCACCATACCTGCTGCATACATTACAAAGAACAGGACGATCGTGATCAGCAGCAGAAATCCGGTACTTGTCATTTTCTTTTTCTGTTTCATTATTTCTGACCTCCCTCTGCTGCAACGGAAACTTTTTTGCTTCTGTGGCTTTCTACAAATTTCTTGAATACATCACTCTGTAAGGTAACGATGATGATAACGACGATTGCTTTGTAAACAGGAAGCTGATCGGCTTTTACATTCATTGCATACAGAGTTGTTGTCAGTGCCTGAATAGTATAAGCTCCGATCACGGAACCGATCAGGCTGAATTTACCACCACCGAGGAAGTTGCCGCCAAGTGCAACTGCAAGGATGGCATCCATCTCAAGGTTCAGACCGATGTTATTTGCATCTGCGGAATAGATACGGCTGGATGCTACCAGTCCGGCGATTCCGGCAAGGACACCACAGATCACATAGGTCAGGAACTTGATCATGGTAGAATTAAGGCCTACCAGTCGTGCTGCTTTTCCATTGATACCTACACTCTCAATATAAAGTCCAAGAGCTGTTTTCTTAAGGATAATTGCTACGATCACTACTGTTACGATTGCAAAGAGTACCGGAGTCGGAACCGGTGATTTACCGATATATCCACCTGCCATCTGGAAAGATTCCACACGGATGTAGGTGATCTGACCATTTGTGACAAGCTGTGCAATACCACGGCCTGCTGTATAAAGGATCAGGGTTGCAACCATCGGCTGAATGTTAAGCTTCGCTACCAGAAGTCCATTGAACGCACCGCACAGTGCTGATGCAAGAAGTGCTGCGATAACTGCAAGAACAAGTGAATTCTGATATGCTGTTACAGAAGATGCACCGCCGGATAAGATCTGGCAGCAAACTGCTGCAGCAACTGCCATGACTGCACCGACACTGATATCCTGTCCACCGGATGCCGCTGTGACAAGTGTCATGCCGACTGCAAGGATTACCAGCTCAGATGCACGGTTGATAACGTCGATAACATATCCATAAAGGACACCATTTCGAATTGTGATATTAAAGAAGTCCGGAGTCTTGATCACATTGATCAGAAGAACTGCGATCAGACACACGATAGGAAGAAAAAGTCTCGCGCTTGTGATCTTTTTTAATTTGCTGTTACTCATTTCTCGTCACCTCCTGCAATCGCTTTCATGATGTTAGCCTGTGAAAGCTCGCTCTCTTCCAGTTCTCCAACTTTTTCGCCATCTCGAAGGACTGCCATTCTTGAACAGGTACGGAGCATTTCTTCTACTTCTGAGGAAATGAAAGTTACTGCCATTCCCTGGTCTGCCAGATCCAGAACGATCTTCTGGATTTCTGTCTTGGTACCGATATCAATGCCTCGTGTCGGCTCATCCAGGATCAGGTATTCCGGATTTGTCAGAAGCCAGCGGCCAAGGATAACTTTCTGCTGATTACCACCGGAAAGACTCTTGATAGGAGTCTCGCGGCTCGCTGTTTTGATCTGGAGCATTTCGATGTATTTGTCTGCTGCTTCTTCCATTTCTTTACGGCTTAACGGATGGAACATACCTTTCTTCGCCTGAAGTGCGATGATGATATTTTCTCTTACAGAAAGATCTGCGATGATTCCTTCTGCCTTACGGTCTTCTGGAAGATATGCCATACCAAGTTTCATGGCATCCAGAGGACTGCCTATCTTTGCTTCTTTTCCATTTACTTTGAGTGTACCGCTGTCGGCTTTGTCCGCACCGTAGATGGAACGAACCAATTCGGAACGTCCAGAACCAAGAAGTCCGGTAAGTCCGATAACCTCACCTTTGTTGATCTTGAGATCAAACGGCTTGATCGTTCCTTTATGTCCAAGTCCGCTCGCCTCGATTACCGGTGTATCTGAGAAGGCTTTCTTATCTTTGTGATCGCCCTTGATATCTGCCAGGTCATCAAAATCTTTACCCATCATCTTCGCAACCAGCATAACTCGTGGAAGATCTTTTGTTTCGTATTCGCCTACCAGTTCACCATTTCGAAGAACTGTGATCCTGTCACAGACTGCATATACCTGCTCCAGGAAATGTGTTACAAAAACGATTCCTACACCTTCTTCGCGGAGACGGCGCATCAGAACGAACAGTTTCTCAACTTCTTCATCATCCAAAGAGGAAGTCGGCTCGTCCAGGATCAGGACCTTACATTTCATATCAACAGCACGCGCAATTGCGATCATCTGCTGGATCGCTACGGAACATTCGTCCAGCATCTGTGTCGGCGGAACGTTGATGTTCAGACTTTCCAGAAGCTTCGCAGAACGTGCATTCATTTCTTTCCAGTTGATCATTCCCAGCTTATTGCGAGGCTCACGGCCGATAAACAGATTTTCTGCCACCGTCAGGTTCGGACAGAGGTTTACTTCCTGATACACGGTACTGATGCCATTGGCCTGTGCCTCCTGTGGAGAGTGATTGATAATCTCTTTATTTTCACCATTCATATGAATGGAACCGCTTTCGAATTCATGTACACCGGTCAGAACTTTGATCAGTGTTGATTTTCCGGCTCCGTTTTCTCCCATCAGTGCATGGATCTCACCTTTTCGAAGTGTAAAATCCACATGGGAAAGAGCACGGACACCGGTGAAATTTTTACTTATGTCACGCATTTCCAAAACAATATTCTGTTCCATTTTCTTTCCTCCATTCCCTTATTTTTCCTTGATTTTCCCTGTTTTTGAGCGCAAAAGGGGCGTGGCCCATAAAATCCATCTCATCTGGATCCTGTTCCACGCCCCGGGCTCATTTCTTATAATCCGTTTCAGTTGGAAATTTCAGTTTACTGATAATTAATATGCACGTCCGTCGATGATTTCCTGAGTGATCGGAGTAATATCATAATCTGTTCCATCGATAGTAACCTTTGTTACGGTATCGTCTGCTGCGAATGCAACTTCATCTACATATGCCTGTTTGTCAACATCTTCGCCAGCTTCCAGTTTCTGGATGATCTCTTCTACACGTGGTCCGTGGAGCGGGTTACACTCTGTATCACATGTGATCTCTCCGGAAAGTGTCTGGGTAAGACCTGCGTTTGTAGTATCGAAGGACATTACAAGGATCTGACCTTCTTCGCCGCCTACTTCGTATCCAGCTGCTTTGATCGCATCGATAGCACCGAATGCTTCGTTATCGTTCTCGCAATATACAACGTCGATATCATCACCGCTCTGTTTCAGGATAGATTCCATAACTTCCTGTCCTTTAGCCTGTGTAAACTCACCAGACTGCTGAGCAAGTGTTGTCCAGTTGTCATGAGCTTCTACAGCTTCGTCAAATCCTTCGGTACGTCCGATCTGAGCAGATGCTCCGATGGTTCCCTGGATATCAACAAGGTTGATCTCTTCGTCGCCACGACCTTTGGCTTCCAGATATGCATCCAGCCATGCCATTGCTTTCTGACCTTCCAGTTTGAAGTTTGATCCTACCCATGCGGTGTAGAGGCTGTCGTCAGATACATCTACCATACGGTCAACGATGATAACCGGGATTCCTGCGTCTTTTGCTTCCTGAAGTACTGTGTCCCAACCTGTCTCAGTTACAGGTGCAAGTACGATATAGTCAACTTCCTGCTGGATAAAGTTACGGATCGCTGTCAGCTGATTTTCCTGTTTCTGCTGAGCATCGTCAAAGATCAGCTCATATCCGTTCTCTTCTGAGAAAGTGGATTTCATGGACTCTGTGTTTGCAGTACGCCAGTCAGATTCTGCACCTACCTGTGAAAAACCAACTGTGATCGTGTCGCCGCCATCATCCGCTGCCATAACGTTCACTGCAGAAAGTCCTGCTAACATAGACACTGCTAAGAGTGCGGTCACCATTTTTTTCTTCATTTTGTAATCCTCCCTTTACATTTGTTTTTCGCGTTTTTTAAGATGGTTTTATTATAGCAATTTCAGAAAAAAACTCCATGGATTATTTTCGGAAAAAAGGGTACTCTTTTATTCGTTTTTATACAACGATATCCCGGAAGTTGATTTTTTTACGATTTTGGTTGAATATTTTTTCCAAGGCGTATTTCTACAGTAGTTCCCTTGCCTTCTTCGGAGAAAATCTTCATTCCATAACCCAGTCCGTAGTACAGTGCGATTCGTTCCGCAACCGCCGCAAGACCAAATCCGGCACGTTCCCCGGTCCGGATCGCCTCCTGTACTTCATGAAGGCGCTCCGGTGTCATTCCCTGACCGTTGTCGCTGACCGTAAGGACAAGTGCATCCTCTTCTTCCCTTCCTTCGATCAGGATTTTGCCTTTGCCGCGGCGGTTCTTGATCCCGTGATAAAGTGCATTCTCAGCCAGCGGCTGGATGGAAAGCTTCGGAACCGGGATCCCGCTGAGTTCTTTTGGTATATTGATCTCAAATTCCAGGATATCCCGGTAGCGGTACTGCTGGATCTCCAGATAACTCAATGTATGACGTTCTTCTTCCGAGAGCGGGATGATATCGTTTCCTTTGGAAAGTGAAGTACGGAAAAAAATAGAAAGGCTGGAGATCATCTCCACCGCATCGTCTGTCATCCCGCCCTCGATCAGCCAGATGATCGTGTCCAGGGTATTGTACAGAAAGTGCGGGTTTACCTGTGCCTGGATCAGCTGTAATTCTGTCAGGTGCTGCATTTCTTTTTCCTGACGGACATTTTCCAGAAGAGCACTGATCTTTCGTGCCATCTTGTTGATGCCCTCATCCAGTTCTTCGATCTCCTCTATTTCAGCCTCGATCGGGATCATGTCGAATTTGCCTCTGCCGACTTTTTTGACCTTATCAAGCATAATATTTACCGGCTGGATGATCCCATCTGTCAGACGGAAGGAACGCCGCATAAGAATCCCAAGTGTCGCGATCAGAAGCACCGCCATCCCGGAGATCAGGAGCTTCACTCTATGTGTCAGGCTTTTTTCTACTTGTACAAGATACATGGATTCATTATAGATATAATTCTGCATCTCCTGCATGATCAGACCTGTGATGATACGGATGTTACTGTCCATGAATTCCATCCGCTTGTCATATTCCTTGATCTCTACAAGCTGGAGCATTCTCTGCCTGAGATTCTCCAGGTACGAATCAAGGCTGTTCAGGGATTTAACCCCATTATTATTATAAGTATTCCTTCGCAGTTTCTGCATGATCTCCTGCGCATCTTCCACCTGCTCAAGAACATCCTCCAGATTGCTGCTCTCCTTGGAACCGATCGCGATATAGTACATTTCCAGATCCAGATCATCCTTAAAACGGAGATTGAATTCACTGCTGACCGCCAGGTTCTCCGAAAGCTTATTGTACTGTCCTGTATACTGCCAGAAAATAAAAAGCAGAATGATCATCAGACACGCCATTGGGATCATAGTACTGAAAAGGACTTTTCGCATACGTTCTTCCAGTTCCATCCGCTTCTTTGTACCTGACCTCATGCCTTATCCTCCCGCGCTTTACGGTAGTCGCTTGGTGTCATTCCCTGTGTCTTTTTGAACAGGTAGCTAAAATAGTGTGCATCTTTGTAACCAATCTCACCCGCGATCTCACTGGATCGCATACTCGTGCACCGCAGGTATTCCTTGGCTTTGTTCATGCGCAGATTCGTGAGATATTCGATGAATGTCTGACCCATGTTCTGGCTGAACAGGGCACTGAAATGGTTCGCGCTGACATTTGCAGCGTTTGCCGCTTTATTCAGGGACATATCCTCTTCCATGTAGTGACTGTCGATAAAATCAACCGCTGTCTTCAGAATGCTGCGGTTTTTGTTTCCGGAATTCTGATCGCGGAGCGCAATCGCCTGGGAGATTATTTTTTCCGCATAGGCAATCGCATTCTCCAGGCTTTTACTGCTTTCTGAAAGCACATCCTCTGTATCTTCCTGCTCCAGAGTTCTGGTGTCACATCCGATCTCCTTGAGGAAAGACATAACAGAAAAGCGAACATTCAACGTCACATAGTTACGAAAAACAAGTGACTCCAGCGGTTCCTGCCCGATCGCATAAAAATAATCCTTTACAAAGTTCTCTGTTTCTTCCAGAAGTCCGTTGCTCAGGAATTTCTGAAGGATCGCCGGATTCAGTGCATTGACATCTACTTTCTGGAGATAGGTGCTGTCATCCTCTGTTACATTCTTTTTCTCCATGGATGCCATCTCATCATAGTACAGGATATTTTCATCATACAGATATCTCTGTGAAAAAGCTCTCGATGCGCTGTAATAGCTTTTCTGGATCTGGCTTAAGCGCTCTACCGGCTCGCCGGCCGCAACAAACCACTGTCTTTTTTGTTCTTTGCGATCAAAGATCCTCTGGATCTCGCTCACACAGCTTCTGGTATTTTCTTCAATGGTCTCTTTCTGTCCTTTTATCAGGACACCATAGGAAAAAATATTACAGCGGAACAGCATTGCCGAAGTATTTTCGGAGAAAAATTCCTCCAGCAGTTCCAGCGATTCTGCCTCCCACTCGGAATAACCTTCTCTCTGTCCGGAAAAATCTTCCTCGCAGTTCATCGTAAAGATCAGAACATTGTAGGCTTCTGCCACAATGTCCAGCCCCAGTTTCTCAGACCTTCGATAGATCTCCATCATATCCATAGAACCACTTACAAGTGCCTCAAAGAAATCCCGGCTGCTGTTCTTCTCATATGCCTGCATTTCTCTGTGGAACTTCTCGTAGTATTCTTTCTGCGTCTTTTCATGCTCATAACGGCTTCGGATCTCGGTAAGCCGTTCAATCAGTGCATTCTTTGTGATCGGTTTGAGCAGATAATCCTCCACTCCGATGTTGATCGCCTGTTTCGCATAATTGAAATCATCATAGCCGCTCAGGATCACAACCTTGAGTCCCGGGATTTCTTTCTTTGCCACTTTTGCCAGTGTCAGCCCGTCCATGAACGGCATCTTGATGTCCGTGATCAGAAGATCCGGCTTCTGTCGGAGCAGAAGCGGCAGTGCCATCTCTCCATCCGCAGCCTCGCCAACAAGTTCAAACCCCAGATCCTCCCATGGGATCATCCTCTTGATCGTTTCCCGAACGATCACCTCATCTTCTGCCAGAAAAATCTTTAACATCTCTCCACCCCTTTTTTATGTCTCGTATTGTCAAGTAAATCTTTTGATATATACTATACCAGTTGTGCTATTTTCAGACAAGTTGGATTTTTACCCAAAAAACAGGCAGTAAAACGGAAATTTTATTTTTTCTCCATTTTACTGCCTATCTGTAAATTTGTAAGTTATTGTCTGGGGCGAAAACGCACCAGATAAATAATGATTCCTGCGATCACCATGATCGGAATAAGGATTCCAAGCAATACAAACAGGATGACCAGAACGATCGCAGCGATCAGGATCGCGAGCAGCTTGCCATACCAGGTCGAAAAATCCAGTTTGAATGACTTCTGTTTCACACGCTCACTGCCGGATTTCTGTCCATGAGCAGAACCTGCGTCCGAATACGGTGCATTCGCCCCCGTCTCTGTATCCAGAAGCGTCCTTGCGATCAGTCTGGGATCTCCCAGTTCTCTCATCACCTCAGACTCACTGTTGCCTGACTGCATCCTCTCTTCAATATAATTGCGATAATACTGGATATGTGTATTGATCTGTCCCTCCGGCATCTGTCCGGAAAGCTGACTACGTAAAATATCAAGAAATTCATTTTTGTCCATAGCATTTCTCCATATACATCGGTAGATATTGTGACCATTTTACCACACATATACGGTCAGGCAAAGATATTGAAGTATTAAATTTTCATAAAACCGCTTATTTAACGATCATACCAGTCTTTCTGTCACTGAACAGTGCAACTTCGATCAGGAAGATTACACCAAGGATCAGCTGCTGAAGCTGTGTTGGCATCATCAGCATGACCAGACCACTGGAAAGAACTTTGTAAGTCATAACACCAAGTATGATATTGTAGAATTTTACTTTTGCACCACCATTGACAGGCATTCCACCAAGTACCAGAGCGATCATGATCTGTGTCTCAAGCTGGTTTCCTGCTGTGGATGTTACAGATCCAACCTTGATCGCATTTACAAATGCTGCCAGGCCTGTGATGCATCCTGCTGCCATGAAAATAAGAATCTTGGTGCGTTCTACGCGGATACCTGCATATCTCGCTGCAGTCTCTCCTGCACCGATCGCTTTGAGTCTGTATCCAAGACCTGTATATGTAAAGATAAGATATGCAGCTACAAAGATGATAACTGTGAAGGTCAGCATAAATGGCAGTGTATTGTATTTGGAAATATCACTTACTGCATAAACCGGAGAATTTGTTGTTGCATAAGCGCAGACTCCACGGAACAGATACATGGTACAGATCGTAACGATAAAACTTGTGATCTTTCTCTTTACATTAAAGTATCCATTGATCAGTCCGATCAGACCGCCGGTTACAATTCCACCAAGTGCTGCCAGGACCATGTTGTAATGAGACAGCCAGCATACTACGATGGAAGCCACACCAAGCATGGAGCCCTGTGAAAAGTCAAGACCACCCATGGTCATGACCATAAATACACCGATCGATGAGATCAGAAGCATATAAGACTGGCTGAGGAGCAGTGAAAGGTTTTTCGGCTGAAACAGTCTTCCATCAGTCAGAACTGCAAATAATACACAGATAATAACAAATCCCGCGATAGGAAGGATCGTACGCACAATGGGACGTTCCAGAAATGGTACTTGTTCAGATGATTTTTTTGTTGTATCCATTTTTTTACCCCCTTAAATCATATTGTCAATCAGATCTGTATCTTTCAGATCCGGAGAGCGGAAAAATTCACCATTGATCTTACCGTCTTTCATGATAAGAATACGGTCAGCCATACCAAGAAGCTCCATGATCTCCTCTGAGATCATTATGATGGATTTTCCATTTTTTCTCATATCGTTCATCATGGCATAGATATCTGCTTTTACCTTGACATCAATACCACGAGTAGGGGAATCAAGGATGATCAGATCTGAATCCTTGCCGACCCAGCGTGCAAGAACAACCTTCTGTTTATTACCACCGGAAAGTGCGGAAACAAACTGGTCAACTCCCGTCATTTTGGTACTCATCTGTTTTGCATATTTATTGGCAAACTCTTTCATTGCCTTACCGCGGAGAAGCCCGTTTGTCTTGAGGTCTTCCAGGGATGGCAGACAGATATTGTTTCCGATCGTATCGTTAATGACAAGGGATTCATTATCTCTGTCCTTGGATGCATAGGCAATGCTGTGTTTGATCGCATCCGGAATAGAATTGATCGGAGTACCGTCTCCCAAAGTTACAGTTCCCTGACGGAAATAAGATGCACCAAAAAGTGCTTTTCCTACTTCGTGCATACCGCATTCAGAAAGTCCGCCGATTCCAAGGATCTCTCCCTTGTGAAGTTCCAGGTTCAGATCTTCGATCTGGCCTTTGACAGTAACATTCTTTGCGGAAAGAACAACTTCTTTTGAAATTTCTTCGCCATAATCGGTACGGTAATAGTTATCACCGATCTCACGTCCAACCATAAGGGCCTTCAGTCTGTCCGGTGTCGCTTCCTGTTTGCTGATGGAACCGATCTTTACACCGTCGCGGAGAACACTGATGTTATCAGACTGCTCGATGACTTCTTCCAGATCATGAGAAATAAAGATCACGCAGTTTCCTGTATCACGAACTCTGTGCATTACTTTGAACAGTTCCTCACGGCCTTTCTGTCCAAGTGCTGTCGTTGTCTCATCAACTACCAGAACCTTCGGATTGAAATAAGTTGCCTTTACGATCTCAACCAGCTTTCTGTCCTCGAAGTTATAATCGTCGATAACTTTGGTCGCATCAATGTAGTTGAAGCCATAGCTGTCCAGATATTCCTGTGCCTGTTTGTTCATGGCTGCTGTGTTCTTGATGCCGTGTCTTGTAAATTTATCTTCGTTTCCAAGAAAAATGTTTTCTGCTACGGTCAGACCGGAAAGTGTTCCGATCTCCTGTACGATGATCGCAACTCCCTGATGATTTGCCTCTACCTGGTTTGTAGCTGTGATCTCCTTGCCTTCCAGGATAAATTTACCGGAATCCTTCTGATAGATACCTGTCAGACAGGAAGTAAGTGTGGATTTACCGGAACCATTTTCACCGATCAGTGCATGGATCTCGCCTTTTTCGAAGGTAAAGGAAACGTTGTCCAGGGCATGTGTGATGCCAAAATGTTTATCAATATTTTCTGCTCTTAATAATATCTCACCCATAATCGTCCTCCTATTTCACTACAAGACCTTTGACCGGCTTGGTCGTCAGTGCAACGATCAGAAGCAGGGCAGCTCCGGTAACCACATTCTGGATCGTAGTCGGAGCACCAAGTGCAACAAATCCATTGAACATAAGCTGAATGATCATCTCACCAATTACAATTGCCACTACCGGGTGACCATATTTCTTAAATGCCAGTCCGAAGAAAGTTCCCATCAGAGGAGTAAAGTTACGGCTCATAGAAGAAAGGTTGGAAGCAGATGTCATGGAAGTACCAAAGCTGATCGTCAGGATTGCCTGAAGTCCGAAGAAAAATCCGGCAAGTGTAAATGCCACGATCTTATATTTGGAAACATTTACACCCATGTTCTTTGCAACAACTTCGTTGCTTCCGATCGCATAGGTATAAGTACCGATCTTGGTATATTTCAGAATAAATGCACAGAGACAATATGCGATCAGCGCAAGGATCAGGTTTACCGGATAATCACCAAAAGCTCTGTATTCTGTTGCGAGGATTACATTCTTTCCATTCGTCGCATAAACGCTCAGTGCTTCATAGATCAGTGAAAGCGCACAGGTAACGATCAGGGAAGAAATATGTAATTTGATATAGACGATTCCGTTGATCAGACCAATGATCGTACCGCAGATCAGAGGTGCGATGACAAGACCGGCATAGCCGAACTTCACGCTTGCGTTGCAGGCAATAATAGAGGAAAGTACGATATTTGCACCAACACTCATATCAAAAGGTCCCATAACGCAGATAAAATAAAGACCGCAGCCGCCTACTGCATAGATCAGGGCTGATTTCATATAGGTTGCCAGTTTGTCTGGGGAACCGAAGGTAGTTGGAGCAAGTACCTTGAACACTGCCCAGAAAACTACAAGCATAAGTACCAGAATGCCAATTCCATAATACTGGCTTTGTTTGAGTTTTTTCATAACCATTCTCCTATTCATTTCTTCGCCCGCCAAAAGCAGGAGGCCAACACTCCTTACGGTTGGTCTTTTGCTTTTGGCGGGCGCATATTACTGCTTCTTTTTAAATTGCTGCCTCCCGGGAAGAAGGCAGCAGATTTTTGGAGTCGTGTCATTTAGTTGCTGTGACGGGAAATAACATCGTCGATGGAAAGTGATGTTGCTGCTTTGTTCAGATCATCAAAGCTGTATCCAGCCATCTCAACGATTTCTTCGTCTGTGTACGGATCATCGTCAACGAAGTATTTCTGATAGTTTTCATAGTCGTCTGGAGAAGATACATACAGGTATGGGAATTCGATCTCATATCCGAAGGAACCTTCGTCTTTTGTATAGTTGCCTTTTACTGCGTTGTAAGTCATAAGGAATGCGAATAACGGGTCACAGAAATGTCCGCCTGATTCTGCAAACATTCCGCCAGATTCGAGCTGTTCTTTCAGGTCATCAAGGAAGTCTGTGGAAACAACATCGATCTTGCCTGTAAGTCCTTCGTTTGCCAGAGCACCGATGGAACCAACCAGTGGGTCACCGCCGCCGCCTGCAACGATCAGGGCATCCATATCAGGATTGGAGTTGTACAGGGAAAGAGCTGCTGCTGCACCTTCTTCAGAAGAAGTATTTGCATATACAGGCTCTGTCATAGTTGCCTGATCATCCGGATTTGCTTCGTTCCATTCATCAACTGCTTTCTTGTATCCTGTCCATCTCTGCTGGAATGTAGCATCACCAACGGTCCATGCTTCCAGTCCGATGTTTCTGTCGCCATTTTCAAGAAGCAGGTTTACAAGTGTATATCCGTTTGTAACCTCATCTTCGTGTACTGCACCGAGATAGTATGGGGAATTGCATGCTGTCTGGTATACTTCCGGGCTGTTTTCTTCGGAAATGATACGGAAGAACTGTGTCAGATAAACCTGGTTTGCTTCGCATGTCTGGATTGCAGAAGTCATTTCTGAATCAGCGGAGTTACAGATCACGATACCGTCGCATCCTGCTGCACAGAGCTGTTCAACAGAAGCTGTAACCTGCTCTGATACATGTCCCTGGTCTACATACATTACATTTACATCCAGTGCTGCAGCTGCTTTGTCGATGATCTTTTTGCACTGGCTTCCAAGTACGTCTGTGGAACTCCAGATAGAAACACCGATCGTAATGTCATCTCCTGCTGCGTAAGTTGTCACTGCACTTGCTGGTACAGAAGCGACCATTGCTGCTGTTGCTGCGATAGCAACCAACTTTTTCATTCTTTTTTTCATCTTGTAAAAACCCTCCTTAAAATTTTTGAGCCAGAGTATGTTTTTCGTTCCGTTTCCGTATCTGGCTTCGTTATGATTTTATTAAAACATACTCTGGCTTTGTTCAGTTAGGACATATTTGGATTTTTTTGTTGCACATTTTTGACCTATTTGTACATATTATTGCGGTACTCTCTCGGACTTACTCCTACTTTTTTGCGGAAAACACGGCTGAAATAGTTGTAATCATCATAACCGACCAGGAAAGAGATCGTCTCCAGTTTCTTCTCTTCATCCTCCATGAGACGGATTGCCTGTTCCATCCGAACTCTGGTAAGACAGGCAATGATGGTCTCTCCGTAAGTCTGGCTGAACATCCTGGAAAGATAGCTCGCATCCATATGATACGCTGCGGCAAGTGCCGTCAATGTGATATTCTCATGGTAAGAAGTCAGTATATACTGACGGATCTGCTCTACCTGACTTCCCGCAGAATCCGTGCTGTTTTTGTCCGGATTGTTTTCCCACAGGCTGTCCAGCAGGATTCTGATCGATGCCATAACGGAAGGTGCATCCAGACATTTCATATAATAATCAATGTCATCCATCGCTTCTTCTGCCTGCGCGGTGAGCTCCGGATGCTGTTCCTGTACGTAACGGTAAAGGATCCCCGTGATCCTCCTTACATACTGTTTGACATCAAGGAAGGACCATTCTCCATTGTCACAGTGCTTAAAATCACAGGTCCGAAAGATCAGTTTTGCCGTCTCACTCTTCTGTCCTGTATTCAAAAAATGGTATACTTCTTCTTCAATTCGATGAGACACCGTTTTTCCTACGGACTGACTGCCTTCCTCCTGCGAACATGCCAGAATACAATGACTGTGTGTAAAAGACCGTGTCACCAGAACGGCAACCATATCTCTGTACATACTTCCAATGTCGTCCAATGATCCTGTCTGTTCATGAAGGATCACTGAAACAGGGCCATACTCATCCAGCGGAAATTCTTCAAGGATGTTTTCTGCCAGGATCCTGAGTGAGTTGGTTCTATAGGAAGTAAAGATCAGAAATTCACTCATTTTATTACAGTTGTTAAAAATAATAGCCTCGGCGTTGCAGCCGGTCAGATTTCTGAGTCTCGTCTTGATGCTTAATGACATCTGCAGATTATCGTATTCAAACTTCTCCGCGATCCCTGCAATATTATAAAATTTCACCATCAGGGCTGCCACGCCGGAAAATTCTTTTGTCGAAGAAACATGAGGCTGTGCCGTAAATTGTCCATACAGCTTTCCTGACAGCAGTGCAGAATATTCACTGTCCTCCAGGAAAGAGGAAATTTTGTGTTCCTGAATCTGGTTTGTTTCTTTGTGTTTTCGCGCCATCTCTCTTTCTTCCAGGATTCCAAGCGCTTTGGTGAGGATCTTTACAAGTTCCTCTTTTCCTACCGGTTTGAGGATATAGTCCAGCCCTCCTGAGACAAAAACACCTTTTACCTTGTCAAAATCATCGTACCCGCTCACTGCGATCGTAATGATCTCCGGATGTTCTGTCTGAAGTTTCTGCAGAAGTTCCAGACCACTTAAGAACGGCATATTGATGTCTGTCAGGATAATATCCGGTTTTTCTTCTTCAATACGTTCCAGTACTTCTTCGCCGTCACAGGCAGGATCCAGAAATTCAATAGAATAGTCCTCCCATGAGATCAGACTCCGGAGATTTTCCCTGCTCCAGTACTCATCATCCGCTGCCAGTACTTTATATTTCATCTTTTTCACAATGGGCACCTCCTGTTATATTTTCCCCATTCTCTTCCTCGCTGGAAACGATCGGAACTGTGATCGTGACCGTTGTACCCTCTCCGGCCTGACTTTCGATCCACAGCCCGTACTCCGGTCCAAACAACTGTTTCAATCGTGCATTTACATTCAGGATTCCGATGGAAACGCCTGTCTCCACACGTTTCCGATCATTTTTCTTCAGAAGTATGTTCATGGCTTCCGCATCCATTCCTGTACCATTATCTGAAATTGTGACCACAAGATTTTCTCCGATATGCTCGGAGCGGATCAGAAGCTTCTTGTCTTTTCGCCTGGTATTTCTGAGGCCGTGTGTAAGCGCATTCTCCACCACCGGCTGAAGGCAGATCCTTGGAAGTCTGTCCTTCAGGGTTGCATTGTCGATCTGATATTCATATGCCACCGAAGATCCGTTCCGCACATCCATGACATAAAGATAATTTCGTACATGGTCCATCTCATTCTGTATAGTCGAAAGTTCATCCGTCATGTTCAGGCTGTAGCGGAAAATCGCTGACAGAGAATGACAGATCCCGCTTACAAGAGGACAGTTCTGTGCATTCGCAATCCCACTCATGGTATTTAATGTGTTATACAGAAAGTGTGGGTTGATCTGTGCCTGGAACATTTTGAACTCTGTTCGCTCCACCAGCATCTTATTCTGAAGTTCTTCTTCTGCCATCGCCTGGATACGGTCCAGCATTTCGTTAAATTCTGTTCCAAGTACTGTCAGTTCTTCTGACCATCCGACCGGACTTACACGCAGAGACGACTCTCCATTTTTGATACGGACAATGGTGTTTCTCATTTCTTCTACCGGTTTGGTCATCCATCTGGACAGCATAAATACAAGCAGAACGATCGCACCGATCATGCCTGCCATAATGATCAGAAGTGTCCGTATCAGCGACTTCTGGGTTGCTGTCAAAAGGGACTGCGATACCAGGACAAAGGCTTCCAGATTATAGTCTTCCTGTGAAACCTGTATCAGATAATTTCCATCATATTCCTGTTCAAGCTGATCTGAGTTGTAATAATTTTCGACCACCTTTGCAAGCTGCTTCTGGATCCTTTTCTGTGATACAGAAGCCTGTCCTGTTTTTGCTATCACCTGGTCGCCTACAGGCTGAAGCCACAGACAGACCTGTTCTACATCGACATACTTGGACATGATCGATGTGAATGCAGAACTGTTGATATCACATACCAGATATCCGATATTTTCTCTTTCCTCATCATAATTGTGGAGCTTCAGCACCAAACGGACCACATTTCGTTTTGCAACAGGATTATAATATCCGGAAATCATAAAATCTGTCCGTTTATCATGCACATAATCATAGAGTCTTTCTGTGTTGGAATCATATTCCGTCTGATACAGATCTCTTGGAAAAGAAGACGCATTATATCGGTAGGCACTGACAACTTTGTCCTGTGTATCGTACAGATACAGGGCAAGAAGCTGATCTTCTTTCGTAAAACGCTTTCTGGCAAAATACCAGCTTCTCCAGTAATAGTCCTTGAGGCTGGTTCCTTCTTCTGCCGCTGACCGAAGGTCCCTGATCAGATCCTGCTCACTGTAGATTGTCAGCATCTCGGTACGTACATTATGGATAAAAGAAGCAATGTCTGTCTGCATCTTGTTGAGTGATATCTCATGATCCGAAATACTCTCCGCCCGGATCTGCCGCCTGAGTGTCTGGTGAAATAAAAAAGTCTGCAAAAGAAGCGCAAATACCACACTCGTAATACAGAAGACAAGCAGTGCATTACGCATGGTAAATTTTTTATGATCCATATATGTTTCCTTTTCATACAAATTAGCTGTGATTTTTTTGAAATTCTTCCATTATTGATAATTATAAGCATGGCGTTTTTTGAGGTAAATACAGATTCTTACGAATAAAGTTGGTTTTTTTATTTCTGCCAAAAACAAAATCGGACTTCCAGTCAGTATCTTTTATCTGATACTGACTGAAAGTCCGATCCTGTGTTTTTTATTTTTCAGTGTTTATATGCGTAATTGAGAAGTATCCTGGAATCTCTCCAGCGTACATTGGAGTTCGGTCCACCCAGAACAACAGAAATATATGTATTTCCCTTCTGGGACTGGCACAGACCCACGAAACAATGTCCGGCTTTATTGGTATATCCTGTTTTCATGCCGATCACACCCGGCATATTTCCAAGGAGGGCATTTGTAGTACTTACGGTAAAACGGCGATTTGTATTAAGACTCCTGAAGGAGTAACTTTTGGTGCTGATGATTTTTCTGAATGCAGGTTTCTTAATCGCGTAACGCGCAATTTTAACAAGGTCAGACGCGGTTGTATAATGAGTGTAACCGGCATCAAGACCATTTGGTGTTGCAAAATGCGTGTCAGTACAGCCAAGCTGCGCCGCTTTCTTATTCATAAGACTGACAAATTTACTTTGTGAACCACTGATATGCTCTGCGATCGCTGCCGCGGTATCGTTATGAGAAGGAACCATAAGAGAATAAAGAAGATCCCTCATATAAAATGTTTCGCCTGTTTTGGCATATAATTTCGTTGGTTCCAGTGCTGTTGCTCTGGCAGAGAATTTCACAGTTTCGTTCATTTTACTGTTCTCAAGAGCAAGGATACAGGTCATGATCTTGGTGGTACTGGCATTTGCATGCCGGAGGTTTTCGTTCTTTGCGTACAAAACTTTTCCTGTATCGGCATTGATAAGAAGTGCACAGTCCGATGCCAGATCATAATACAGACCTGAATGGTTCAGTGAACCATTGCTGTCAAAATAATAAGTAGTCTTGTTGATCGTTCTTTTTCCGGTGTATGCCCTGCCGGCAGAGTCAAAATAATATTTTTTCCCGGAAGGAAGCGTATACCAGCCACTGGTAACAAGAATTCCCTTCTGATCCGCATAATAATAATTCTTATTGTAGCGGAACAGGCGGCTTCTGTACATATATCCCTCTGAACGGGTTCCGAAATAATACTTCCTGCCGTTAATCGTATGCATTCCATACCAGGCTTTTCCTGAACTGTCAAAGTAATAGTTCTTTCCTTTGATCCTCAGATATTTGTTTCTGGCGTAATTTCTCTGGCCATAACGATAATACAGATTATTATTCTTGCTGACAATCTCTCCAGACGAGACCGCCTGCAGCCGTGGAAACGAAGATGCTGCTGATACTGCTGTACTTCCACCAAACAGAGATACAAACAAGACAGCCAGAATTAAAAGCAGTAGATTCTGTTTCTTTTTCATTTGATCCTCTCCTTATATAAATAAATCTGCCAAAATTCTAGCACGAAAATACATTTTTTTCCAACTTGAATTTTGGCAGATGTTATTTTATTTTTGAAAAACATTATAAACTTAAAATCTTACAGCGTTTCTTATAGCAGGCAATTCCATATCGCAAAATCTGCTCTATTCCCTCATCATATAATGCTTCTTCATACTGTTTTGATTCGATCTGCTTTAACGCTTTTTCTGCTGCCTTTTGCAGATTTCCATCCTCCGCATATTTCATCTCGATTACAATGCCCATTGCAGTATCGTCTGTCTCAATGAGAATGTCGCTATAGCCTTCTCCTGATTCCCTGTTGGAACGTACTATCCAGTTTTCTTTGATTCCCAGGATTCCAAGGAGAACTCCATGATAAAAATTTTCTTTCATTTCTTTTCGCACAGATGTATCACGGATACTGATCGTCTTTCGAAGATACTCCCCGAAACATTTTTCTGCTGATTCTGTATTTCCATTCTCGAGCGCCTCACAGAATCGATTCAGTAACTCTCCGTCTTTCTTCACATTTTCTCTGAAAAGCTGCATGATCTGCGTTGTAAAAATATTCCGTATCTCCCTGTTCGGTATTGCAAGCCGGAATATATTTCCCTCCGATCTTCCTCTCTGGGTTAGATATCCCGTAGTAAACAGAACACTCCAAATATTATCAACCGTCTGGTACATGTCCTCATAAGTCAATTCCTGATGCAATTCCTTTATAATACACTCACCAGCGACCAGCCCCTCAATTTCCCTTCTGATTGTTCCACTGTTATCCGATTCTCTGATAAATCTTCGAACGGCTTCGTTGCTGCTGGTATTAATCCAGTAATTCTGAGGCTCCGCATTTGGATCTGCCAGAAGTGTTACGCAATAATTCATAACATCCCACGGACAGTAAACTTCCACATTTCCAAACTGGTATCCATCATACCATTCCTTTACCTGCTGATATTTATCTGACAGGTGATAATATTCCAGAAGTTTTCTCACTTCCTGGTCTGTAAATCCAAAGTATTCATCAAACCGTACATCGGCAACGGACAAAACTTCAAAATTATTCAGTCCTGTAAAAATACTTTCTTTTGATATCCTCATACAACCGGTCAGTACCGCCAGTTTCAGACTTTCATTTGTTTTAAGCACCTGTTCAAACAGCTTGCGGATCAACATTGCCATTTCTTTGTAATATCCATGCTCCGATGCCTTTGACAATGGAACATCATATTCATCGATCAGAAGAACCGTCTGTTTTCCATGATGTTTTTCAAGTAACAGAGATAACGTTTTCAGGCTTCCAGTCAGAGTAACTTCATCCATCTCAAAAGGAATCCTGTCTCCACCTTTTATAAGAAGTCCGTATTGTTCTTTTTCACGATCTGTAAGTTTAGTGCTGTCCATCAGATACTGAAATTTCATGGCTTCATTTCCAATCGTCGCACACAGCATCTCATAAGCATTTCTGTAAGCAAATCCATCCACGCTTTTGAGTGAGATCGAAATAACAGGGAATTTCCCCATGTATTCTTCACAGACCTGTTTATCACGGGATATCTGCAGTTCATTGAATATTCTTTTATCGCCCTGCAGTGAAAAAAAGTTTTTCAGCATACTCATATTCAGAGATTTTCCAAATCGTCTTGGTCGTGTAAACAGTGTTACTTTCCCTCCTGAACGGAGCAATTCACTTATCATCCCTGTTTTATCCACATAGTAATATTGATTTTTGATCATTTCATCAAAAAATTCTATCCCAATGGGAAGTCGTTTTACTGCAAAATCCATTTCTCACACTCCCTGCTTTATGTCTTACACCATTCGCATCAAAGTAGTACATTTATATGTATTATAACAAGAAGGATTTCTGAAAACCAGTCCCAGTCTTAATATATGTTCAATATCTGTTTGAAGAACCTGCACTCTTCATCATTGCATTTATGTGCATCCTCGGATCTTATATTCAGGTGAAAAACATGTCCCAGTTTTTCGGATTTTCTACTGCGGTAATCGTGAAATTCACATGGGATATGCATGCTTTTTAGCTTCTCATACATCAGAGGTGCCTGGTTTCTGAGAAAGTCTTCTTCTGCTGTCATGATTAAAGCCGGTGGAAATTTTTCTGTTACGTATTCATCTGCGCAGAGCAGCTGAAGTTCCTGTTTCGTTCCTTTTCCCGGAAGATATTCTTCCATCAGTTTTCCTGTAAGCTCGTCCAGATTTTCCTCTCCCATATGATACTGTCCGCAGTTCAGTGCCACTGCACAGATCTGTAAATTTTCTGGTATGTGGAATTTATAACTTTCGGCATAGTCTGGATTGGTGCAGATATCCAGATAAAGAGACAGGATATGTGCTCCTGCTGAATCACCCACTGCGAAGATTTTTTCTGTATCTAATCCATAAGTTTCTGCGTTTTCCAGAACCCAGGTAAATACGAAATTTGTATCTTCCAGTGATGCCGGAAACTTATATTCCGGTGCCAGGCGATAAGAAAAATTCACTACGGCAAAGCCTCGCTCTGCAAGATCCATGCAGTAGAACTGATACCTTTCTTTGTCACCGTATACCCATCCGCCACCATGGACACTGACGATCACTGGAAGCTTTCCCATAGCATCCTTTGGGCGATATACATCCAGTTTCTGCCATTTAGATTCTGTTCCATATATAATATCATCGTATCTTACAATGTTCTCCGGGGTCTTAAGCCCTGCATCTCTTTTATTATCTCCTTCTGCAAATTCTGCACGTATGATGTCGCTGATCCTTACCATTCTTATGTTCCTTTCCTATATTAAAAAACCGACCTGCATTTTCTACTTCTATTGTAGCGAATACCTGTCGGTTTTTATATCTTTATTTTGTGTTTTTTATTCTTTTATTGCGTTGTCTGTCCCAAATTCATCACGCTCTTTTTGTCATAAACGACTCAAATCTCACATGCTGATCCATCTTGTCACCAATCATGCCGATCACTTTTCCCATGGTAAATGCGGCGAGGAGCGTGCCGATTCCGAGTCCATCCAGATATCCGAGGATGATGCAGGTCATCAGAGCTGTTATGGTAAGGCAGGTAACGTCATAGCCGATTTTGATCCTGGAATATTTTGCCTTCGTGATATCTGCCAGTTCTCTCGGAAACAGGTCTGTCGGGATGATTGGAAGACCGCAGCGGTTGGAAAGTGCGATCCCGATGCACAGGAGCAGGTAGCTGATGATAAAATAAAGTACCCGGTATCCAATGGCTGTCGGCAGAACGCCTATCCACATTTCATGTACATCAAGCATCTCGCTGAATGCAAATCCAACGACAAAGCTGAAAAGATATGGTGCGACGAATTTCTTCCGCATGATCATCAGGGATAATACCAGAAGTCCCTGGAAAATGTAGGTCCAGGTTCCAAGGGAGATCTTATTGAATACTTCCGAAAATGCATATGGTACACTGGAAATCGCCGAGATCCCGGAACCGGAATACAGCATCAGCACAACTCCCAGGCTGTTGATCAATACCACCACCAGCAACGCCAGCTCGCCCCGCAGGACCGGTAATTTTTTGTTCTCTTGCGTCTCAATTTCTTCTGTCACTTTATATTTCCTCCATAGGTAATTTATGGTAACTGTTCAGTACCTTCACAGTTACAATTTATGCCTTGTCTATCTTAGCACTCGGAAGTTCTTTTTTAAAGAGACAATATACCAATTTAGTAAAAAATTTGTCGAACGTTTCTCTTTGACAGATATATAATTACCCTTTATAATTTAGAACAAATATTTCTAATCTGTTTCCGGATAAAATTCCTATTATTTGCACCTTGACAGTTGAATACAGGGTTTACACCCTTATGATTATCACCTATAATAATTATTATAATTATGAAAGGTGGTGCCAATATGGAGGTTAATCATGATATGAGTGATCAGGAATTAAAAACTTTACTTATCGACAAATACACAGATCTGCAGCGTATTAAGAAAGCAAATGGTGATACCGTAAACGAAGAATTAGACTATCAGATCAAAGTTGCAACAGCCAAATTATCATCTTTCGGAGTTAATGTAGAAGACCTTACATTATAAATACCGATCAAGTAACTGTATAACACAAAAGAGTGTAAATCCTGTACTGAATTGTCAGAATCTGCACTCTTTTTATCGTATACGAACATTGATTTTACCGTTTCATCGCCTCGCGGATGCATATTTCTATGTATTCTTCCCCAAGCGCTGTATTCACAGTCAGGTCGAAGTTTGCTGATGCGCCCCAGATACGGCCGGTGTAATAGCGGTAGTTGTCGGCGCGCCATTTATCTTCTTTCTGGATCTTCTGTTTTGCGTCTTTTTCGGACAGATGCAGACGGTCCATGACTCGTTTCATTCTGTTTTCCATTGGTGCGCAGAAGAAAACTCTGAGGCAGTTTTTGTTGTCTCTAAGGGTGTAGTCAGAGCAGCGTCCTACGATCACGCAGTTTCCTTTTGCAGCAAGTTCTCTGACGACCTTTGATTCAGCTTCGTAGATCTTGTCCTTCGGTGCTTCCTCGTCCGGCTGTGCATACATATACATCTGGTTCACCAGGTCATACAGGAAACTGCTGGTCATCATCTCTTCTTTTTTCTGGATAAATTCCGGTGTATATCCTGTCGTTCCGGCAGTCATCTCGATGATCTCCTGGTCATAAAAAGCGTAGCCAAGTTTTTCTGCAAGTGCTTTGCCGATATCGTGTCCGCCGCTCCCAAACTGTCTGCCGATCACGATGACATTACGCTGAACTTCATCTGCCGGTTTATCCACAGATACCGCACCGGATTTGCCGGTACTTTCCACATTTTCCCCTGCGAACTCTTCCGGAAACAGAAGCGGTTTGACAAATGCAAGCTTCTTGCCAAGGACTCTGGCAATAAATCCAACCAGAAGTGCCGCAATGATCGTACCTTCACGCACACCATTGAGATGTCCGGTAAATACAAAGGACAGGATTGCCGCGATCACCGCCATGGAAACGTCAAAGCAGATTTTTGTCGTACCAAAGTTGGTTTTCCATGTCAGAACGATCGCGCGGACAAAAGATTCTCCCGGCAGCATAACAACGTCTGCCAGCACTTCCATGTACACACCAAATCCAAGGATCAGACATCCGATCAGAAGATATACAATCTTCATAACATACGCCTGCGGGTTTACCCATGCAAACAGAAGCATGGTAAGATCGATGAAATATCCAAAGATAATAGATACCGGTATCTGCAGAACATGTTCCAGTTTAAAATTTTTACGCAGGATCAGTAACTGCAGTAAGATCAGAAATACGCTGAAAAAAATCGTAAAGTTTCCGAGTGTAAACGGAAAACTTAAGCTTAACACATACGGAATCGATGAGATCGGTGAGGTTCCGAGACTTGCCTTGGTGATCAGGCTGACACCAAGTGAGTTCACGAACAGACCGATCAGAAAGATCACGTATCTTTTTAGTTTGTTCATTTGTTCCTTCCTTCTTTCCCTGTTTCTTCGCATCCTGTCTCAGACAGGTTACTGTAAATTTTATGATAAATCTTCATAAAAGCCTCTGCTTCTTCTGGAGAAATATCTTTCCACGCAGCCTCCTCGATCTCCACAAAAGCTTCTTCGACAAGCTTCTGGCTTTTTTTCCCGGATTCTGTCATAAAAATATGAAAAGTCCTTCTGTTTCCATTGAGCATACGCCGCTCGATCAGACCTTTCTCTTCCATACGGTTCAAAATCGAGGTCAGCGATCCCGCCTCAATAAAACATCCTGCCGCGATCTCCTTCTGACTGGCCCCATCATGGTTTTTAAGATAATCCAGTACCTTCGGCTGTCCAAGTGTAAGCCCCGAAGCCTTCACCCGCTCCAGAAGCCTCTTCTGGATCAACATCTGGTTAGCCATTGTCAGATAATGCAATGATGTGTCCATGTTTCACGTTCCTTCCCTGCTTGCGTTTGATGCAAAATAAAATAGTTATAATTCTAACGTTTAGAATTATAACTATTTTGCAAAAAAATGTCAAATCTATTCTAAAATAAATTCCCGCAGCTTTCGCCACGGGAATTGCTCTAGAATAATAATTTTGCATTGTTCTTATATTTATTATAGACTTTGTAAAATGCTGCTTTTGAGCATTTTTTTCCATTTACTTTGTAGATTGGAACTCGATATGCACTGCTTGTGGTATGGAAATAATTTATAATCTGTTTTAACTTTCCATTCTGTAAGACATATGTCCGGCATGTATTCTCAGATGATGTTCCGGTTACTATTGTAAGATATTTGCCCTTAAGATAAGCACCTCTCGTAGATCCATAGATCAACGGAGTAACCTTACCCTTGTAATATGTAAAGAATACAGCCCATGGATAATCATGCAGCATGAGTTCTTTTATTCCATCATTATTTATATCGAGCAGACGGTACTTACTGAAATCTCTCCGATATACCGTAGTAAGTTTTCCATCCCAGTTATTTCTCACTCTGTAGGAAGCTCCATAAGATCTCAGAACTTTCTGATACCAGTCACCTCTTACCGTTACCTTACAGCTTCTTTTTATTCCGTTACTGGTCGCTGTAATCGTCACCGTACCCGCTTTCTTCGCAGTTACTACTCCATTCCTGACCGTCGCGATCCGTGTATTGCTGGATCTCCATGACGCTGTCTTGGTTCTTCCTCTGCTGTCGAGAACTTTAAGCGTAGTACTTTCTGTAACATACATGGAAACCCGTGTTTTGTTCAGTTTCATTGTTCCACTTGCCGCCGACACTGGGACTGCCAGTATGAACAACAGTGTAATCGCAAGTACGATAAAGTTTTTCTTCTTTTTCATGTTTCCAAGCCTCCTGTTCTTATTTTATATATTGATTATAGCACATGAGGTGCTTTTCGTGAGAATTTGTTTGGGTTCTGATAAAAATAATATATCAGTCTTCTCTTCTGTAATAAGAAAAATCATCCAGATTTATCAGATATACAGGTGGATCTGTTTCATCATAAAGTGTTACTGCAACCTGGTTCCCCAGATATTCTATATCTGTCACATCCACGTATTCGTCTGACAGACGATCTATGGTGCACAAAATATTTCCATTCTTGTCGATTGCCACAAAATCAATTCCTTCATAACAGCCTATATAAAGACTGCCATCGTCCCCAAATGCTAGCCTTGGCTCTGGACACAACCCCTGATGAGTTCCTTGTCGGAACTTTACAGACCAATGATGCCGAATGGAAAAATGTCAGCGAACAGCTTCGCAATATGAATTCCAGGCAATTATCTCTCGCCAGTAGTTTTCTGACATGGCTTTCTGAGCAGAAATTATAATTTATTCCATAAAATAAGGAGCGTTTTTCGAAATTGAAAAACGCTCCTTTAAATATTATCTTTCTGATCTCATCCCTGGTAATCTCCGGAATATTTCACATAAGCATCTGGATAAAAGCCCTGAACGGATGGCAGTGCGGCATTTGCATCGCTTTCGGACAGGTAAACGCCTGCGGTTACTACATAGAATTTCTCGGAATTGAGATTACTCCAGTCTGTTGTAACAAAAACCTGCGCGTCGTAGCCATTGTCCCTCATGTTCTGTGCGTAGGACTCTGCTTCACCTTCGCTTTTGCCGCCATAACACCAGATGCCATAAAACGGCGCATTTGTGGTTGTCTGTACATTTTCTGATGTTATACCTTTATCCTGTGCAACCCTTTCTTCATCATAAGGTGCAATTTCTCTCTGAAGTTCCAGAGTATCCGGATCGATCGCTGCTCCAGCGAGAAAAACATCATCTTCATAGAGTTCGATATTTAAGACCCAGACTCCGGCACCATCCCAATACCAGGGATCACTTGCAATACATTCTGTTACAGGAACGTCATCCGGCACCTGGAGAGATTTTTTGAGTATGTTGATCTGTTCTTCTGTAAAATTATTATTGGCCTTTACCTGCAGATCATAAAATGGGATTTCTTCCAGTGAATCTTCAAACTCATCCCATCCAGCTTCGGTGAGTGTTTTTTCGCTGTCATTTCCATCTTTGTCTGTGATGCTGTATGCATATTCCCGGTGATATTTTCCGTCGCTTCCCTGTACGTCAAGACTCTGTTTATGCAATGTTATTCCACATTTTAAAGTGTCACCAGCTATCTTGTACAAAGTATACGACTTATGGTCAGCCAGCCTCATATTTACTGACATGACTTTTATTGGAGGAACGTAATACAGCTCCCCCTCCCCGCCATTCTGCCAGTTTGACAGTGAGCTGACCTTCTTCACTTCGCCATCTTTATATTGATAAAACAAATATCGGTATGCATAGTCTCTGTCCATTCCCCGAATGACCAGTTCTTTCGTTTTATCCTCGTTTACATCATAGGAAGCATACATGACCTTTCCCAGATCTTTTACCTCGGAAAAATATTCTCCACCTTCCAGAAATTCCCGGTATGCCTGTTCTTCTTCGGAATCTCCAAGATCCGGATATGCATCACTTTCTGAAGTTTGTGTCTCCGCTGCCATCACGCAGCTTCCTGAAATATTGACTGTGCATATTCCCAGGACAGCTGCCATGATCATATATTTTCCTTTTATCATATTTTACTCACTCCGTATAAGTATTCCCATTCTCATCCGTCCAGGTTCCATCTCCGTTATCGGTATAGCCCACGCCATTGGAATCACGGTAATAATAATCACCGTTTGTGGTCTGTTTTACATCAACGCTTCCGCTGCTGCTCTGGAGTTCATGATGTTCCAGCTGATTTCCAAAGTTATAGTCTTCGTCATTCCAGGTCCTGTAGGAATTGCCGTATGCGTCTGCCCAGGTGCCGTCACCCTGATAACTGTAAATAAATCCAATTTCATCAGAATAGGTTCCGTCCCCATTGTCCTGGAGCACCCTTGCATCATTCTCATCTTCTCCCGGGGCTACGATGGATGCCACACCGGAAGCACTGCTGAATCCGCTGGTATATGGCACGCCTGCTGGCAAATGTGCGTAGTGGTCGATATTATCGGTGTTTTCACCAGTGTTCCCGGAGTCTGTGGAATCCGTATTGTCCTGCACGCTGTCTTCCGTTGAAGGACTTACAGAATCTGTCGTTGTCTCTGATCCTGTCACAGCCCCGGCAGTGCTCTCCATCCGATTGCTGGCATTATCCTGCAAGTTCTCTGCCACGCCAGAAACGTCTTCTGCATTTCCTGCGCCAGCCTGTCCATCAGAAATCGCCGGAGCATTCTGCATATCCACCAGTTCCGAAAATGGGGCAAAATCTGGATACGGTATGTCATCATCTGCCGCTCCATCAGAATTACCCTGAGCCGATGTACCCGTCCCCACTGGAAGCGCTGAAACCGTGAATGCCAGGTTCCCACCAACAAGCATCAATGCCAGCAAAACACCCGGCAAAATTCCTCTCTTCAGCTTCCTGATACTCATCATATACAGAATCCTGTCTTTGAACACCATTCCACTGTCATTGAGACTCGCCGTCACATACGGAATCCTGTTTTCCATTGCAACAGTTCGAAGGAGCAGCTGTCGGTAAAGCCTGTGACCGCTCTGGTTCACCCGATGAATCACCGCAGTATCACACAGATTTTCAATATCCTTATCTGCCTCTTTCAACATGATAAGCAGAAATGGATTAAACCAGTAAATCGACGCGCAGATCCGAAGAAGCATCTTGTACCAGAGGTCTCTGTGGACATAATGCGTCAGCTCATGATAGAATACGAGTTTTCGCTCTTCCGCAGAATAACCGATTGCCGGAAGATACAGTTTCGTATGAAAAAGCCCCACAAGAAGTGGTGTGGTAAGCCCCGCATTCTGGCTCAGTTCCGGCATCCTGCGGATCCGTTTGTCCCTGCACACTTCCCTGTACATCCGAAGACTTACCGGATCAGTGACCGGAAGGCTCATTCTTTCCAGATTTCTTATCGAAAGATGATACGCCAGAAATTCTCCTGTCAGTTTCAGCACCGCCACGATAAGCCAGACTGCTGCAAAGATTCCTGTTGCCATTTCCATCCATTTACCAGTTTCATATACGGTATGGATCTTCTGTCCGGAAAAATCCTGATCCTGTACATTTTTTTTCTCCGGATGCATGGTTTCCTGCTGTAAAATATACTGTCCGTTTTCTGGTACAGTTGCAGAAATATCTTTTTCCTGCACAGCAATCCTGGCCGGGCTGGATTTCTTCAGCTGCAGATCAACCAGCGAAATGCTGCCCGGAACCCTCACCGGAATGAGAAGGCTGACTGCCACAAACAGCCATATGAAATATTTCCACCTTGCGGAAACTCTGCCCTTGAGTGGAACCGCCAGCAGTTTTACCAGCAAAATAATGACCGCTGCAATAATATTCAGCTTCAGGATATGCAAAACCAATACTTCCACTGTCCGTTATTCCTCCCTGTCATCCAGCTCCTTAAGAAAATCGCTGAGATCCTGGATTTCTTCAGAACTGATCTTCTTGCCCTGATAAAGTGATGTCACAAATTTCTTAAGTGAATTTCCATAAAGTTTCTCAAGGACACTGCGGCTCTCGTGTGCCTGATAATCTGCCTGAGAAACCAGCGGTGTATACAGGTTCATCTTGCCCTGCCTGGTCACTTCTACGAAATTTTTGGCTTCCAGTCTGGTCAACAATGACAGGATCGTTGTCGGAGCAAGGTTTTTCTTCGTGTTGATCACCTTTTCGATCTCCGGTCTCGTCATTGGCGGAGTGCCATTCCACAGAACAAGCATAATGTCGAGTTCTGATTCCGGAAGCCTCTGATATGTTTTTTTCACTTCTTCGCCCCTCTCTGTCATCAATTTTCTACAAACGTAGGAATAACTTTATTGTATCACATCCTCCCTTAAATACAATCATTAATTCATCTCATTATAGCTGTTCCCGTTCTCATCACTCCAGGTTCCGTCGCCATTGTCTGTGAATCCTGTACCATTGTCATCACGGTAATAATAATCACCATTTGTAGTTTCAGTAACGGTCACACTGTTGCCGTCTGCATCCGTAAGGACATGCTGCTCCAGCTCTGCGCCCATGTAATGTGTATCGTCATTCAGCGCCTGCCAGGTCTTTCCGTTTTCATCTGTAAAATAAACCTCATCATCGGTCGTATAGACGGTGCCGTCATCGCCGACATATTTGCTGCTGTAGTCTGTATAGATGGTCCTCTCTACAGAAACGGTGTTTCCATCGCTGTCATACAGCGTCAGATCAGCTGTGGAAAGAATATCAGAATCTTTACTGCTGTCTGAAGAATCAGAGCTGCCAGAACCGGAATTGCCTCCTGTTGTATCTGCTGAAGAAGAATCTCCATCCGTATTCTTGTCAGAAGATGTGGAACTGCCGTCTTTCGAATCTCCTCCTTTACCATCTTTTCCAGTCAACGCCGGATTTCCCGGATAGGAAATAGATTCCACCATTTTTCTCACTTCACTGATATCATCTGCATCCCTGGCATATCCTACCGCCATATACAGGCTGTTTCCTTCTGAAAAAATCGTCTGATAGCATGCTTCATAGGTATCATTACATTTCGCAACTCCGATTTTGACATCGTCCAGGGCATATTTGTAAATGTTCACATAATCGCTTCCGTTCGTGAAACTTGCATATGCTCCTTCCGTGTGAGCATTCTCCCAGTCCGAATTCACCGGCTGCGGATAAAAATCTCCGTTTCCCGCCGCCATAACGCTTCCTGCTGAAAAAATACTCAATGTTGTTGCTGCCATAAGTGCCATGATTTTTGCTTTTCTTGTTTTCATAATGGATGCTCCCTTTTCTGTGTTTTATTTTCTACTTTTGTAGAAGTTGATTGTATTCTACATCTGCAGAATGTGTGTGTCAATCATTTTTCTACAATTGTAGAAATATTTTCAACAACCGTCGCAGCACCGGCATATCATCTCTATGCAGTAAAAAAAATCCACTGTAACATCCTCCGTTCACAGTAAAAACAACTGTCGGATTTTGTTACAGTGGAAAAAATCACACACCTGATATTTTATTTTTCTGAAAAATCACATTCCCTTTGCTTTCTTTACGCATTCTGTCTGAGCCTCGATCACCGCACTACGGAAGCCCTTTTCTTCGAGGACGCGGACTGCCTGGATCGTGGTTCCTGCCGGGGAGCAGACCATATCTTTGAGTTCTCCCGGATGTTTACCGGTCTCCAGCATCAGTTTTGCGCTTCCGAGTACGGACTGTGCAGCGAATTTGTACGCCTGTGCTCTCGGCATGCCATCTGCGACTGCTGCATCTGCCATTGCCTCAAGAAACATAAAGACATACGCCGGAGAACTGCCGGAAACGCCTACAACTGCGTCCATCAGGTGTTCCGGGATCACTTCTGTTTTGCCAAAGGTGTCGCAGAGTTTTACGGCAAGTGCTATTTCCTCTTCTGTGACCAGTTCATTGACACAGAGAGCTGTCATTCCCTCTCCGACCATCGCCGGAGTGTTTGGCATGGTACGGATGACTTTTGTGTTTTCGCCAAGGCGCTCACCAAGCCACTGCAAAGTCTTGCCCGGCGCGATAGAAATAAAGATCTGTCCAGCCTTTACACTGTCCCTGATCTCATCCAGAACACCCTCCAGAAACTGCGGCTTCACTGCCAGAAAAACAACATCCGCAAAATCCACCACCTGCGCGTTGGTATCTGCCTTCCGGATGCCAAGTTCCTTCTCGATCTTCTCGCGGGTCTTGTCTGACTTCGCAGAAGCGATCATATCTGATGCTTCCACCTCTCCACTTTTCAGAATTCCCTTTAACATGGCTGTCGCCATATTTCCACAGCCGATAAAACCAATTTTCATGATAATCTTCCTCCTTGTGTGAAAACATAGTTAAATTGCTCTGTCGCTTTACAAAATTACAGCGGCATTTTCTTTATCATACCTGTTTTCACACCAAAAGTAAAATACTAAATTTCTCTCATTTCTCGTCGGTCTCAATCACACACTGATATTTCCTGCTTTTCTTGTCATAGCTGATTCCCACCAACAAAATATTTCCTGTATACTGCCGGATAGAAGCAGGATATTTTTTGTCTTTGATCTGCTGTAGTGCAGTTTCTGCCTTTTTGTTCCATTTCAATTCCACTACCAGTGCCGGATAATCTGTGAAATATTCTGGTTTGGGAAGATATACAAAATCTGCAAAACCTCTGCCTGTCGGAAGTTCACGAGCTGGTTTGAAATAATACTGTAAAGTACTCAGATACGCGATGCTCAGCACACTGCTCAAAGTATTCTCGTTATTATACTGAATTACTGAAGCATATCCCATGTGGATTTTTTCGATTGCTTCTGCCACTGCTGCTTCGTCCATATCAAGTGTTGCTTCAAGAAGATCCATTGACTGCTGCTCAAACTCCAGTAACTCATTCCACTTTTTACGCTTTGTTGCTGCAAGAAACTCCTGACGGATTTCCTCATTCGGGATAAAAGTCCTTCCCCGTGTCTGATCATATGCAAGATATCCAAGATGGATCAGATATGTGATCACATCATCCCGGTCTGCAAAACTTACCGTATCATTTTGGAATGTACCCGTATCAACCTCCACAGATGAACCTGAAATCATTTCAATGATCGCCGTTTTCAGTCCGTCAAAATCCATGTTGATCAGTGGGACCACCAGTTCATAACTCGCTGTCTGTGACCAGTAACTTCTGAAATTTCCTCTCTGCATAACATTTACTACAGCCTTCGGATTATAAATCTGCTGGTCGTCCAACAGATATCCGTCATACCAGCTTTTGACTTTTTCAAAATCTCTGTGATATTCCGTGCACAACTGTCTGACTTCCTTCTCTGTAAACCCAACAAACGGAGCCAGTATCCCTGCATCAAGCATTGTAAATTCATCAAAATTATTGAGTGCAGACTGTGTTTTTAATTTTTTTATTGGAAGGATTCCTGTCATATATGCAAGTGCAATGTATCGCGTAGGCTCCGTTCCCTTGAACATTCCTCTGAGAAAATTGATGTATTCTTCCTGCACAGCGATATTATCTGCTTCATCTCTGATCAGGACATCCCATTCATCAATGATCACAATAAATTTATTTCCTGTTGCCGTGTTGATTGCTGACAGTGCATCCGGAAGAGATTTTATTTCATCAGGCACAATATCCGGATAAATGGACTTTAATTCCCGGATCACCTGTGCGCTAAGAAAAGCCACCACGTTTTCAGGCCCGCCCGCCGGCTCCAGACACCACTGGATGTCAAAATGCAGTACATCATATTTGTTAAGATATCTTTTGAAAGAATCCTTACCGCTGATCTGTAAAGGAGAAAACATCTCTTCTGAATCACAGCCTCTGCTGTAATATGCCGTAAGCATATCTGCCGTAACAGATTTTCCAAATCTTCTCGGTCTGCTGTTACAGATAAACGCCTGCTTCGTACCGATCACTCTATTCGTATAGTCCAGAAGTTCTGTTTTATCCACATAAATTTCTGAATCAACCGCTGTCTGAAACGCACTGTTGTCAGGATTAAGAAATCTTCCCATATTGCTTTTGCCCTTTCTGATGCACATTCAACTGCCTGTTCCTCTGCTTTAAGTCTTTCAGATTCCAGTTCCAGAACTTTGCCTCCCATAATATCACCTAGCCCTTTCCGAACCTCGTCTTCTTCGCGGAAAATGTAGTCCGCAATCTTTACAATCAGTTTCGTCAGATCTGTATACAGTTCCGATTTTCCTGTTTCTGTCAGCTCCTTTTCCAGATTTACCCGGATTTCTTCATATTCGTTTAAGAGTGTTTGAAATAATTCCGGATTATTATTAAAATCATGTCCTTTTTTCTCATACCGCATAATATAAAACGGCAACAGCATTAACAGCTTCTTCTCGAAAATGCTGTCTTTTGTATAATCAGCCATTTTTATAGTCGGTATGGAATATATGTATGTATTTCCATCGGAAAAAACTACATCTGCTTCCAGATGGTCCGGCGTATTTCCAGAACTTCTTAGAAATAGTACACAGGACTTTTGAAATTCTATCCTGTATCTGCGTCCTTGTTTCTCTGCGTGTTCTATGCCAATCGCAAAATCATACTCAATCATGCGAATAACCATTGTCGTATCATCTGTGCTCTGACACTCAATATGATACATTTTCTTCCCAATCAGCAGGCAGGAATCGGTAATGATCTCACCATCCTCCTGCTGATGTTCATTACGAAGCTGTGTAATCTTTACATCTTCCGGATATGAGGTATGGAATACCTCGTTGATCAGTGGCACTGCCAGATATGGCATCTTCTCGATCATTGTACGGAATACATCATCAAAAATCGTATTATTCATAGAACACTCCTTTTGTATTTTCATTATAGCATTTTGACAAGTTTTATTAAATACTTAATGTATTTTCATCTTTGGAATCAGCGGCAGATATTGCCCGAAAAATTATTTATTAGAATATTTAGATTACTGTTTATGTTCTATACTATACACCACTTACTTTCATATAGCAAGTCCAATTTGGACAGTTACTTAGAAATGATAGAATAGCAAAAAGGCGACGGATCATCGGGATCGCGCCGCCTTTTTTTCTTTGGGTTATTTGAAGTGTAATGTCTTGTGGTATTTTGCATATTGGTCGAGAAGGTCGCTCCATTTCTGGCCTTCTGGTTTGGTTTCGTTGTTGTTGTAGTTGTCTTCGCCTTTGAGCTCGTCCATATACTGGATATAGTCCAGAATGTAGATATCGACGGTAGAAATGTCTCTGTCCTGGATTGCGAAGATGTTGCAGTTTCCGACGGAATCGTTGTATGGAAGTTTGTTTCCGTTAGCATCAAGGGCTACCATGAAACAGTCGCTGTTGGAGCCTTCTTCGTAAAGTTCATTTACGGTCAGTTCGTATGGGGTACGGATCACAGATTTGAGACCAATGCCTGCATCGTTTGTGTCGTTGAGTTCCATGACTTCGGTCTGGGAATCGTCTACTGTGACCGGGATGTCGAAGTTCCAGTCACCTTCGTATTTGTAGTAGCCGGCATCCGTTCCATACTTTGCAAAATCATCTTCTGACCACTGATAATCTGCTTCCAATCCCCTTACCTTCGTGATATCCAGGTGCAGGTTAAAGGTGTCCGGAACATCAATAGCTTTGATATATTTCTGATATTCTCCACCACGCTCAGACACTTTATTATTAAACTCTTCCAGCAGAGCATACCCTTCATCTGTCTGATCATCCAGATCTTCCAGTGTGATTCCCATCTCATCCAGTACCTGCTGTGTCATTTCGTTGTATTTCTCACTGTATTCCGTATAATCTTTCGCAGCCTCTGCCAGATCATAGCGAAAAATGCACGCATAAGTATTGTCATCCAGGAACTGGCCTTCTACCTGACCATCGATTACCGGACTGGCCTCCGTATTAAAATCTACGCCGCCGGTCATGTCCAGATCTATAATTGGTGTGCCACTTTCTGCTCGGGTTTCCGTCTGCGGAAATGGAGTGTCGCTTTTAAACTGCATGGTCACATAGACTGCCTGACTGTTCGCAAATACTTCGGAGCAGGTGATCGTCAGGCCGTCTGCTGTTTTGGTGTAGGCTGAGTCTCCTTTTGCTGTTGCGACCGCGGCATTTGTGTCTGCTACAGTTGCACCTATTTCCTCCTGTCCTGTTGTATTGTCTTCTGCCCACTTTCCTTTCTCTGTTTCGGAAACGGCATTTCCGTTTTCTGCTATGTTATTTCCTTCTGCATCAACTCCGTCAACAGCCTCCAGTGTCGTCGCGTGGTCTGCGAAATCTCCAAAGAAACTTACATTATTCTGCAGCGTTTCAAAAAGTCCCCCCACAACCGGGATATTTTTTGCCATGACAGGATCTGTCATGTAAAATACAAAAGCAATGAGCAGCACTGCTGCTGCGCCGCCCGCGATCCTGCCGCCAATTTTCATCCAGTGGTATGGATCTTTCGGCGCCTTTTTCTGCACTGCGGTATTGTTTTCGATCAGACGATATGCCTGATTGATCCGCTCATGTACGATCACCGGTATTTCTGTATCTTTCTGAAGTTTTTCCTGAAAATCTTTTTCGTTATTATTAAAAGTCATCATCAAACACGTCCCTCCCTGACCTTATATTCATACATCTGCGCAATCTGTTTTCTGCCACGTTGAAGGCGGGATTTTACGGTGCTTTCCTTCATGTCCAGGATGTCACTGATCTCGCGGATATTGAATCCTTCCATGTAGTACAGAAGGATCACCAGACGGTACTTGTTATCCAGCGGTTCCAGCACCTGTGCCCATTCCTTCGCTGCATATTCTTCCTCATAAAAAGGCGTCTCCGGCATCTGGTCGGTGTATGTAACCTGCTTCTTTCTCTGCAAAATATCTTTGCATTTATTGATCAGAATCCGTATCATCCATGTCTTGAAATACTTGTTTTGCTTGAGACTTTTGAGATTTTCATAACAGGAAAGGATGGTATCCTGGATCGCATCGGCAGCATCTTCATCGTTTTTGAGATAGGAAAACGCAACCTTATACATGCACTGCACCTGTTCATCCATAAGCCGGCAGAATGCATCTTTGTCGCCTTTTTTGGCCTTTCTTATCAAAAATTCATTCATCATCTTCTCCATTCTCCTGTCTCTGACCGGTCATCAGGAAATGCGTTGTAAAAGCTTTTTTGTTTTTGTGCTTCTACTTATTAGACACAGAAATTGCTAAAAAGGATGCAGGTTTTTTGGAAAAATTTCCTGCTGAAAAAACTCTCATACAAAAACACCGCAGAGTCACCGGAAGGGGTATGGCTCTGCGGTATAAAGTTTAAATCATTTATTTACAGGCTTTTTCAGAAGCATAGACAAGTAAGAAGTTCTCGTCGTATCCTGCATGGAATAGCCAAGCGTATGCAAAGTCTGTTCCAGCTGATCGAGGGCTGCTTCCCGTTTCGTCTCTTCATCGACAATAATCTCCAGTTCCAGATAATCTCCCAGGTTCGTGACAGCATCCACGCAGGCAGTGATATTATCCCTGTGATAATACTGCCGAAGCTTCTCCACCACCGGAACCGACCGGAAACCAATCCTCTCCAATATCTCCCGACAAACCGCCCCATCCCCCACTGATGTCTCCAACTCCTGCCTTGTCATAGAAGTATTATCAAGTTTTGCACCCTTATACGTAATCACAGCCGACCTCTCCCCCGTTCCCCGATTCTCTACACACCTCACCCGAAGCGCCTCATCTAACCCCACAAAATCATGATGCTCCGCCATATAATAAGTATCAGATTCCATAACAAACTTCCCCTTACAAAACCCAATCTCTGCCAGAGTTTTCTCTATACATTCCTTATCACTTATCCTTAATTTAATCTCAACTTCTATGCTCATAACTACTTACACTCCCACTATTTTTCTTCTAATATAGCACAATACATCCAACATGAACACCTCCCCCTTCCAACACCTGATCCATCCCCCATAGTATGGCATACTTCAGAAAAACCCTGCCCATAAGAACATCAAGCCTCAAAGTATCACATAAAAAAAGAGGAATCCTTCACACGAAAACCTCCCTACCTGAAACACCAGGAGAAATTTTCAAAGGATTCCCCACACAACAAAATTCTTGTCAAACACCCAGCCCAGGGTGTGCAGAGGGAGTGGCGAAGTTCCTCTGCTGTTTTGCAATACCCCTTTGCGGTTTCATACGATTTTTCTAAATCACATGATCTTTCTAAACAGATCTTTCAGATCCTCCACACTCGCATCCTTCGGGTTACCCGGTGCACAAGCATCCGCATGTGCAGATTCAGCGAGGAACTGCAGATCCTCTTCTTTAATAGCCTCCAGCTTAGTCGGAATTCCCACATCAACAGAAAGCTTTCTAACCGCATCAATAGCAGCCTTTCTATACTCCTCCTGAGTCATAGAATCCACATCCTTAACACCCATCGCACGTGCGATCTCACGATACTTCTCCCCAGTACATTCCTGGTTATATTCCATTACGATCGGAAGCATCATAGCGCATGCAACACCATGCAGAGTATCATAAACAGCACCCAGTGTATGCGCCATGGAATGTGCGATTCCAAGACCTACATTTGAGAATCCCATACCTGCGATATACTGTCCAAGAGCCATTCCCTCACGACCTTCTTTGGTGTTTTCAACAGCTCCGCGAAGAGATTTGGAGATCAGTTCAATCGCTTTGAGATGGAACATATCTGTCATTTCCCATGCAGCTTTTGTGGTATATCCTTCGATTGCATGAGTCAGGGCATCCATACCTGTAGAAGCGGTCAGTCCCTTAGGCATTGAAGACATCATTTCCGGGTCAACAACTGCGATGATCGGCATGTCATGCGGGTCAACACATACAAATTTACGTTTCTTTTCTACATCTGTGATAACGTAGTTGATGGTAACTTCTGCTGCTGTTCCTGCCGTTGTCGGAACTGCAATGATCGGTACGCAAGGTTTCTTTGTCGGTGCTGTACCCTCCAGGCTTCTTACATCCTCAAATTCCGGGTTTGCGATGATGATACCGATTGCTTTTGCAGTATCCATGGAAGAACCACCACCGATTGCAATGATATAATCTGCACCGGATTTTTTGAATGCAACTACACCATTCTGGACGTTCTGGATGGTCGGGTTTGCTTTGATATCAGAATAAATTTCGTATTCCAGCCCCTCTTTTTCAAGGACATCTGTTACCTTGCTTGTTACGTTAAATTTGATCAGATCCGGGTCAGAGCATACAAATGCTTTTTTGAATGCATGTGCTTTTGCTTCGTTTGCGATCTCTGCAATTGCACCTGCTCCGTGATAAGATGTTCCGTTTAAGTTAATTCTATTTGCCATGATAATTCCATCCCTTTCTGCGTCGCTCACGCCTTAACTTTGTTATTATCTTAACAATAGTTTTATAAAAAAGAAAGTTACAGAATCCAACAAGTGTAACGTTTTCTGTAACTTTCGTGATTTGTTCTAAATTTATGCATTCATATTCAGTAAAAATAACCAGATGTATCTTTCCTGTTTATGGAAATATTTCTGTAACGCCTGTATTTCCAACATTTTTGAAGTTGTCAGTTCAGAATCTCAAGCCTCACAAAAATCTCTGCAAGCTTCTCCGGCATCCCATCTACAATGATAGATGCCAGTTCTTCCGGGGTACATGTCACCCCTCCTGTCACCCATTTGACAGTCATATAAATAGAGCTCTGGCAGTACATTTCCAGCAGATAATGAACGTTTTCGCCCGGTACTTTGCCAGTTTTTTCACGAATTAAATTTTCGTAAAACTGTAAGATCAGCTCGAAATCATGCTGTCTGAGGGAATTCTGTTCGTCATAACGAAACGCTGCCGCAAAAAACGTCTGCTCTTCCTGAATATAAGTAAACTTCTTGACCAGAGCATCATAGACCGTCTTTCCACGTCCCATATGTTCAAAAGATTTCGTAAGAAGTTTGTCAAAATACCAGTTGATCAGGTCGTATTTGTCCAGAAAATTCCTGTAAAAAGTCTGTCTCGTAAGCTCACATTTCTCAGTGATCTGCTTCACTGTGATGTTCTCTACAGGAGTTGTCTGTATACATTCTTTCATGGCCCGCGCCAGCCGGTATTTGGTTTTTTCACCCTTTGTCAGATCTCTCTGGTTGCCTGTTTCAGCCATTCTTTTTCTTCCTCATCTAAGTATGGTGATATGGTCGTATATACTTTCTGATGGTAATCATTCAGAAGTTTCCGCTCACGTTCTGTCATCTCTTCCGGGTTGATTCCCTCCAGATCAAATGGGACCATTGTCAGTGGTTCGAAGCACATAAACTGCCCGAAAGATGTCTTTTCTGCCTTTTTGCAGAGGACAAGATTTTCGTGGCGGATCCCGAATTCATTTTCTAGATAATAGCCAGGTTCGTCGGAGGTGATCATTCCTTCCTCAAGCACCGGTGCCGGATTTCCCGGAAGGTTTTTCCAACGGAAGCTGTTCGGTCCTTCGTGAACATTCAGAAGATAGCCTACCCCGTGTCCTGTGCCGTGGTTATAATCTTCACCCAGTTCCCAGAGCGGTCCTCTGGCAAGATAATCGAGGTTTAAACCTGTGCATCCGTACTTGAATTTCGCCGCTGCCAGGTTCAGATTTCCACGCAGAACTGCGGTAAAAAATTTCTTTTCTTTGGCTGTGACAGGTCCAAGAACAATGGTTCTTGTGATATCTGTTGTTCCTTCCAGATAATGTCCGCCGGTATCTGCAAGCACCATTCCCCTGGCCTCAAGCGGGATGTCTGTCGCTTCTGTCGCGCTGTAATGTACGATCGCAGCATGCGTTCCATATGCAATGATCGGATCAAAACTTTCCCCCAGAAAGTGCTCCTGTTCGCTGCGGAACTGGTATAATTTCTCCGCTGTGCTCAGTTCTGTAATGGTAGTTCTGGTGACGTTTTTCTTGAGCCAATGGATAAATTTAGTTACTGCGACACCGTCTTTAATATGTGCAATTCTCTCGTTTTCCATCTCTGTTTCGTTCTTGACTGCCTTCGGAAGAAGAGTCAGATTTGGCTCATCCAGAATCGTCACTTCAGATGGAATATTACTTACGAGACGGCTGTTGACATTCGCCCTGGAGAGCAGAACTTTCTTATCTGAAGAGATGCTCTGAACATAAGAATAGACATCATCGTATGGGTAAATTTTTACCCCATCTGCTTCCAGATTACTGCGGATCTCTTCTGAAAAAGCTGCTGCATTTGCGTATAATCTCAATTCATTCTCCATCATTACAAGGTAAGAAAGGACCACCGGACAGCAGTGGATATCGTTACCGCGGATGTTCAAAAGCCAGGCGATATCATCGAGGGATGTGAGGATAAAAGTGTCGGCTTCTTTTGCTTTCATCTGCTCACGGATCTCTGCGATCTTATCTGCTCTGGACTTGCCGGTCCATCGGATATCCAGTTCCATGACCGGCTCACAGGAAAGAGCTGGACGGTCTTCCCAGATCTCGCCGATCAGGTCATCGTTTACAGAAAATGTGATATGTTTTTCCTGCAGAAGTTCCTGCAATTCTTCCGCTTCCCTCGCACTTACGGTACGGCCGTCGAAGCCAAGACACATGCCTTCTTCTAATTTATCGTTCAGAAACTGATGCACGGTCGGAACCCCTGGCTCTCCGGATTTGAACAGTTCTATTGTCGTATCGCGGAGCTGATCCGCTGCCTGGATAAAATAACGGCCATCGGTCCACAGGCCTGCCATGTCCTGTGTGATAATGGCAGTTCCTGCGGAGCCGGTGAAGCCGGTGATATATTTCCTGCATTTGAAGTAGTCACCTACGTATTCCGATCCATGGAAATCATCTGTTGGTACCAGATAGGCGTCTATCTTTTTTTCTTTCATAAGAATGCGAAGGGCGTTTAATTTTTGTTTTATAGTCATTTTTTTCTATGCCTCCCTAGCATGATTATAGGGTATAAATTTTATAAATTTATGTTAAACATGTTATACCCTTTTGTCAAGAGAGCAAGGTGACTGCCCTGGGACCCGTTAATTTGCATTGACCTTTCTTGTCAGGACGGGATGCCCTGGGGGATTTTTTTATATTGGGATATATGAAAACCGCGAAGGGACTTGCCAGTCCCCTCGCCACCCCTGGGCTGGATGTTTGACGGAAATTTTGTCTTATGTAGTGCCCTTTGAAAAATTCTCCTGGTGTATCAGGTCGGAAGATCTTTGTATAAATGATATCGCAGTATATAAAAATAACAGGATTCTTCTCTTTCACATGGAGAAGATATCCTGTTATTTTATCATACTATTGGTGAGTTGATTTGTATTAGTATAACTCTAAGCTAGTGTGCTGTCTCATTGACATTTCGCTAAATAACTTGCCTGTTTTCCCATCGAACTGCATTGACTTCGCTCAACGATGCCACCGCATCGCCTCGTTCAGTCGCCTTGTCGATGAAAAAACATTCTGCGTTATTTAACTGAAAGTCAATGAGACAGCACACTAGGTCATCCATTTTAAAACTCTTCATTGGTCAGAATCTAAAATACTATCTTCCAAGCCAACCATCTCAAGAGCATTTATTGACTTTAATCTGGCTTGCTCATTCTACAGTCATCCATTTTTCCAAAATTCTGTGGTCTTTCAAATAAATTACTTCTTACAGAGTCATTCCAGCACCCAATTTTCGTTGGTTTCCAGACAACTTACTTCCCACGTAGTCATTCTCACTCCCAATCTTCGTTGGTTTCCAGACGACTTACTCCTCACGTAGTCATCCCAACACCCCCGCGCCTTTCGCGCCAGCGAAACAGCCTCAACAGTTGGCATCAACGCTGTTCTGTCTTGCTGCACCAAGCGTGGCCAAGAAGGGGGGAGTTTGAGGGGGGAACTTCGGCCTTCGCAACTTTGAGATACCTTCCCCCCTCAAGGTTTTCAGATTTCCAAATCTTAACGAGCGCTGGGCAGTACCCAGTGTTGTCAAGTCATTGACGGGTCCAAGGGCATTACCCTTAGAGTTTCACAACTCCAAGTACCAGCCCCGCGAGTAAGCATACAATACTAACACCCCATATCCATGGGAAGCACCGTTTGATGTGGTCTTTAATCTCCACATCAGCCAATCCAATTCCAAGGAACGTTGCCGGAACCACCGGGCTGATGAAGGTTGCGCAGTTGCGGCATACGACCATCACGATTGCGATATGTGCCGGCAGTACTCCGAAGTTTCCTGCAATTTCGATCAGAACAGGCATAAGTCCAAAGAAGAAAGAGTCTGTATCAAACATCAGTGTCAGCGGCACTGCCAGCACACCGATGATGAGTGGGAGGAATCTGCCCATGGACATTGGTACGAATCCTGCCAGTACAGTTGCCATGTTGTTCATGATTCCTGTATTCTCCATAACACCCAGGAATACACCTGCACAGAGGATTGTGGAGGACATCATGATGGCCGGACCGGCGTGTGATTTGATGATCTTGTTCTGCAGTGATGCACCGCGGAAGTTCACGAGGAGTGCGATCGCGCAGCCGATCATGAATACATAATAAGCCGGTACTTTTACAAAGATCAGACATACGATCACAACAAGTGTCAGGATCAGGTTAAACCAGAAGAGTTTTGGTCTTGCATATTCACGTACCTCTTCCTGAAGGTCGCCTTCTGCTGCCACGCTCGCTCCATCGACAGCTCCTGCGCCTCTTTTTTTCTCAACGAATCCCCAGGAAACAGCTGTTGCAAGTGCAATGATGATACCTACAATCTGCATTGGAAGGATCTGCAGCCACAGTTCATTTGGCTCGATTCCAAGTACGGTTGCAGCTCGCATGGTCGGTCCGCCCCATGGCAGAAGGTTCATAACACCCATGGAAGTAACACAGATCAGAAGAAGTGTGGTCGGACGGATCTTGAGTTTCTTGTAAATTGGCAGCATCGCCGGTACAGTGATCAGGAAGGTAGCTGCTCCTGCTCCGTCCAGATGTGCGATCATGGCGATGATACTTGTCATCAGAGTTACTCCAACTACATTGTGTCCTACCTTTTTCATTAACGCGCCGATAATCTTATCGAACATTCCTACGTCTGTCATAATTCCGAAAAACAGTACGGAAAAAATAAACAGCGCTGCAGTCGCGTGTACACCCTTTACACCTTCTGCAATAAAATCCCCCATTTTTGACACAGAAAAGGTTCCTGTGGCAACAAGGATCGCTGATGTGATCGTCGCCACGCTGACAAATGCAAGTGACGGTACAGTTACGTTTTTGAGCAATAACGTGATAACTGCAATAATCGTTACAAATCCCAGCAGTGCAAGCATTGTTTCGTTCATTTTATTTCTCCTTTATCCCTTTGATGGATTCAGTATAACGAACCAACCTTACACCACGAAGTTATTCGCCTTAATGTTTGTTAAGATACGTGAATTTCTTTAAAGCAAAAGCCCCCTTCTTACCGAATTTCTTCGATAAAAAGAGAGCCCACATTTTCGCTGATCTACAATTGTTTTCTGCATTCTCTCACAGCTTCCAGCACACTTCGATCCGAGATCGGCTTCTCCACATATCCGTGAATGATCCCTATTCTTTTGGCTTCTACGATCTCCTTGCTGATGCTGTCAATGCTGACAAGCCGAATCATATCCGGAGATTTTCCCGCGATCGACATGCAGAAATCCACGCCGCTTTTTCCTTCTATATTTTCTTCCACAACAAGCACATCTGCCTCCTGAGCCTTAAGACTCTCAGAAACTTCCTCCATCGTGATACAGGTGGTAACGTTTATTCCAAGCTTCTCAAAACTGCTTCTCAGAAGTTCCAGAACCTTAACGTTATCATCTGCAAAGATCATCCGCGTTTCTCGTTTCGCAGACACTGTGACTGTTGCCTCTGCCTGTTCTGCATCGATCACAGGAATTCCAATATAAAAAGTACTGCCCTTTCCAGGCTGGCTCTCTGCAAAGATATATCCTTTATGAGAAGTGACGATCTGCTCTGCCAGGGCAAGCCCCAGACCAGTTCCCTCGCCGCCTTTTTTTGTTGTAAAAAACGGGTCAAAGATCTGCCGCATTGTATCTTTGTCCATGCCGCATCCATCATCCCTGATACTGATAAAAATATAATTTTTCCAGGTATCCGGGAGATCTTTTTCCAGGATTGCTTCCATCTGTCCCATTGTGACAGACTCACATTTTATGAAAATATTTCCTTCTTTTTTGCCTATCGCATGAACTGCATTGACACAGATATTCAGGATCACCTGGTTCAGCTGTGTCATATTTCCAAGAATACATTCGTCCTCGATCTGGATATCACTTTCCAGTGTAACCTGCGGCGGGCATACGGAAGAGATCATTTTTACCACACGCTGCATCATCTTTCTGACCGGCACGCATTTGTAGACGGTCTCTACATTTTTGCGGCTCAGGGAAGAAATCTGCTTGACCACATCCATTGCTTTTTCGGACGCTTCCAGGATTTCTTTTGCACTGTCCTGCTCATCGGAACCCTCCGGAAGTTCCATCATCAGAAGCTCTGCATGTCCCATGATCGGTGTCAGGAAGTTGTTAAATTCATGCGCGATCCCACCTGTCATCGTCCCCATGATCTGCAGTCTTTCCTGATGCGCGATCGTATTTTCACTCTTCTGCACACTTTCCAGAAGGGAGTTCAACTCCTTCAGATCTTCGATCTCTCTTGCAGATTTTCTGACTCTGATCATCAAGCGGCCATAGATAAAAACAAGGATTCCAGCCAGAAGCAGGGCTCCGACAAACACCATCGTAAGCTTCAGAAATCCCTCTACGATCGGGCGGTAAAAATCGTCATAGTCGATCACAGCACTGATGATCCAGGCATCGTCACCCATCTCCGCAGAACAATATGCGCTGATCTTTTCTACCTTTTGGACCTTAGGATTCGTCCACCAGTAAGAGTAATAATGGGAAATCCCCTCTTTTCCTTCCCTCTGTTCTTCCAGCATATTTTCCAGACTGGAGTAATCGAGATCCGGAAAACGCTCTTTTCTGCCTGCGATGATATTCAGCCCCCACTGCGTCTTGTCAGGATGCATGATGATTGTGCCTTCTTTATTTTTTACAATGATATAGCCATTTGTTCCGACATGAATGTCTGAAATGAGCCGCTGATAGTACTCTCCTGCATTCACGACCAGACACAGCCAGTCGCCGGAATCCATTTTTTCTTTTAAAACAAAATATTTATTTTCCGCATTGGACATGAGCCAGATACTTCGTCCATCTTCATACGATGCAAGCAGGGAAAGATCCTGAAAGTTAATGTTTTCCGCAACATAACTTCTCTTTCCATCCGGGGTCTCCCTGTACAGATTGCAGATAAAATTCTTCTGTTTTTTGAGATATTCTTCATAGATTGTATCCTGATCTGTGTTCTCAACATTGCAGAGAAAATCCAGATCATCCTGATATTCTTCCATCGCCACTGCCATATTGTCGCGAAGGATCCTGGTCAGGATCAGCAGCTGATCCTCCTGATTTTTCATCAATGTATCTCTGTATTCTTTCCATACCTTTACTCCACTCAGTGCCAGCACCAGGATCAGGATCACTGGTATCACCGGCAGAAATTTTTTCATTTTCTTCATACGAATTAACCTCAAAGTAACTTGCTGATTGACTTGATTTCACTATAATATTATAATATTTTTTATATGATGTGTACCTTTTTTATCACGTTTTTGGGGAGGAAACCTTAATGGCTGACAAAATACTGATCGTAGATGATGATCCTGCGATCTGCAAACTTCTGGAAAAAGTCATGCACAGCAATGAAATGGAAACCACAACAGTAAACTGCGGTATGGATGCCTTATCTGTGCTCAAAAATCATACCTTTGATCTTATACTTATGGATATCATGCTCGGTGATATGGAGGGATTTGAAGTCATCAAACGTCTCCGTAATCAGGGCATCAGCACTCCTGTCATCATTATCAGCGGAAGAAGTGAGGACTACGATTCCCTGTATGGGCTGTCTCTTGGTGCCGATGATTATATCACCAAACCATTCCGTCCACTCGTCCTCGGAGCCAAAGTCAAGGCAATGATCCGACGCAATAAAAACATGGTTCTGGACAGCCACGATACGCTGGAATGTGGTCCTTTCAGCTACGAAACATCCACGATGCGCTTTTACAAAAACGGCGAAGAACTGATTCTGTCTTCCAAGGAGGGAGCACTTCTTCTCATGTTTATGAAGCATCCACAGCAGGTTTTTACCAAAGATATGATCTATGAGCATGTCTGGGGAAATACTGTCGCTGTCGATGACAATGCAATCATGGTCTATATCAACCGCCTTCGTGGAAAGATCGAAGATAACCGCCAGAAGCCAACGCATATTGTGACGGTGCGTGGTCTTGGTTATCGATTCGTACCATAAATTTATACCATAAAAGCCCGGCTGTTTTTTATGCCACCGGGCTCTTACGGAATCCTGCCTGTCGGGGTTCCTTTTTTATTGAATAATTATATGTATATAGGAGTTATAGGAATTTATCTTTTTTTGCGAATATATGTGTAGGGTGATTGCTTTATGTTACTGAGGTATCTTTTTGCAGATCATCGCGAGGAAAACGCTGACTGCAAGGAGGTCGGCACAGCCGCCTGCACTGATATTTTTGCTTGTATACTCCGCATCCATGAGATACAGTTTTTCCAGTGCATGCTCGCTGTAAGCACCGCCTTCATTCAGGAACTTCATGGACTGAACCTGTACTTCATACAGGACGGCAGGATTTTTTCTGGCTAAAATATTGGAATCCTGTACGCGGCTCATCAATGCGAATAAAATCTGGAGTTTGATCCTGTTCCACTCTTTTTCCTTATAGAGTCCATCCGCCAGAACCGGCAGTGCGATCTCTGTCACTGACGGGTAGCCCGCTAGTGCTTCCCCACGGATTCCCGTAGTTCCATACGCTCTCAGATTTCGCACGCCATTGGTCGTTTTTTCGTCTGTTTTCTGGAGTTCTTCCAGTTCTTTTTTCAGGATTCTGGAAACCATGTCCTGTTCTGTACGGATCAGAGTTTTCAGTTTTATCTCTCCATAATCTTTCATGCATCTTCCCGCTGCCGCGCAGAAAATACCCAGAGTAAAGATCATTCCTTTGTGTGTATTGACGTTTCCGGTTGCATGAAACATGGCTTTTTCTGCAAGGATCCCGGTTTTTCGGATCTCCACAAAAAGGTCTTCTCTGGTACAGGTCAGCAGGTATCCCTGTGCCGCCATACGGATGAACCACGGGCGTAATGCTTCTGCACTTTTTTCAAAAGTCTGCACGTTCATATCCGTATGTGCGCCGCAGGAATACAGGTCTACAAGCCCTGGCTTCGGCGTTGTATACACCTCTTCGAGCAGAGCATAATATGCTTTTGTACCGATATCTTCCGCAATAGATTTTGCAATATCTTCTGCTGTCTGTACTGCTGCCTGTTTTTCTTTCATAATGTTTTTACCTTTTTATTCTTCTGTGAACTCAAATGGTTTGATCTGACGTACAACGTCCATGATGGTTCCGTCACGGCCTTCGATGATACCGACTACACGATCACCGAATTCTACTTTCTGCGGCTCTCCTGCGATCTCATATGCGATGTCACGCAGATGTTCGATCGTTGTAAATGGAAGGTCTACATCTTTCATTGCTTCAATGAGGTCTTTTCTCTTAGGGTTGATCGCGATACCATAATCTGTGATAACTACGTCTACGCTCTCACCTGGTGTTGTGACTGTGGTAACATCGGTACAGATCGCCGGTGTTCTTCCCTGAAGAAGCGGAGCAATGACGATCGCACATTTTGCGCCGGCTGCGGTGTCCGGATGTCCACCCTGTGCACCTGTGATCATACCGTTGGAATCTACAACAACATTGCAGTTAAAGTGTACATCAACTTCCAGCGCTGCAAGGATAACGAAATCCAGTTTGTTTACGACAGCACCTTTGTTGAATGGGTTTGCATACTCACCTGCACTGATGCGGTAGTGATGAAGGTCTTTGACAGATTCTACTGCTGCAAGGTCAAAGTCCTGTGTATCCAGAAGTGCATCAACCTGACCATCGATCAGAAGCTGGCACATCGGTTTTGTCAGACCGCCGACACCAAATCTCATGCGGATTCCACGCTCTTTCATAACTTTTGCAAGAGAGATCGTAGAAGCGATGGAGGCACCGCCGACACCTGTCTGATAGGAAAATCCGTCTTTGAAATATGGGGTATTTACAACAAACTGTGTACAGTAATCTGCCATCATAAGCTTTCTCATATCTGTGGTAGGTTTTGCCGCACCAGTTGCGATCTTGTTCGGGTCACCGATCGCATCTACTTCTACGACATAGTCCACATTTGTCATGGAAATGTGTGCCGGGAAGTTCGGGAACGGAACCATGCAGTCTGTGATGGCAACTACGTGATCTGCATAATCTGCATCTGCCATTGCGTAAGAAAGTACACCACAGTCGGATTTTCCACCGATACCACGGCAGTTTCCGTATTCATCACAGGTAGGTGTTCCGATGAAAGCGATGTCGATCTTTGTCTCGCCTGTCACCAGGGCACGGACACGTCCGCCGTGGGAACGCATGATCGCGAGTCCCTGAAGCTTACCGTTGGAGATCGCCTCACCAATCTTTCCACGTACACCGGAAGACTGGATGTTTGTGATAGTTCCGTCTTCGATGTATTCAACCAGTTCATCCTGTGCTTTTCCGAGGGAGCTTGCACAGATCGTGATGTCTTTGATTCCCATTTCGTGGATCTCTCTCATGACCATATTTACTACATAGTCACCTTCACGGAAATGGTGGTGAAAGCTGACAGTCATACCATCTTTGATACCACATTTTACAAGTACATCATGGATGCTGTCTACAACTTTGCTTCCATTTGAATTGATCACGCATCTTGTGTTTGCGCCATGTCTCTGGAAAACATGTCCATCGAAATGATGATTTCCCTGAAATACTTCTTTTCCTGTTGCCTTCAGAATCTCTTCCGGAATATCTCTGCCAACTGCATTAATCATCTTATAAATCCCCCTTATAAACGCCTGATGCCTTTGCAAGTGCGATCGTTCTCTTTGCACCGTCATAGAAGGCAATGTCGATCATTTTTCCGTCTACTGTGAATACGCCGATACCCTGTGCTTTCTTTTCATCGATCTCGCGTACAACTTTTTCTGCAAAAATAATATCTTTCTGCTTTGGTGTATAAATGTCATGTACGACGTTGATCTGGCGAGGGTTGATGATGGATTTTCCGTCAAATCCCATCAGATGGATAGTCTCTACATCCTGACGAAAACCTTCCATGTTGTCGAGGTCTGTGTAAACAGTGTCGAAACACTGAACGCCTGCTGCTCTTGCTGCGATCACGAGGTTCTGTCTTGCTCCCATGAGCTCGATTCCTGTTCCTGTGATGTGTGTCTGGAGGTCTTTTGTATAATCACCACCGGAAAGTGCGATACCAAAAAGTCTCTCGCTGGATTCGCAGATATCAAGGGCTTTCATAACACCTCTTGCGGACTCAACGGCTGCCATGATCAGGACGCTTCCTTCTGGACGGCCGAATTCTTTTTCTGCATAAGCGATCTCACGCTCTACAAGCTGTACATCCTGTGCACTCTCTGTCTTTGGGATACGGATGGAATCACATCCACCTGCTACAGAACAGCGGATGTCTTCTTTCCAGTAAGGACTGTCCAGTCCATTAATTCGGACTACTCGTTCACAGCCGCGGTAGTTGATAGTCTTAAGTGCATGATAAAGGGAAAAACGTGCTGCGTCTTTCTGGTTCTCTGCTACTGCGTCTTCCAGGTCAAGCATGATGGAATCTGGTTTGTAGATATATGGATCTTTGATAAGTCCTGGTTTCTGGGCATTCAGGAACATCATGGTTCTTCTCAGTCGTTTTTTGTTCGGATTATTCATCGGATAGCACCTCCCCATGGTAAATGTTCAGTCTGTAATACGGAGCGGTAAACTGCCGCCTCGATGCGGGCTTTGATCGTGCAGTCGAGTGCACCTTTGTCTACGATTGTAAGTTTTACATCTTTTACGCCAAGATTCTCAAGCGTTTCCAGAGCAACTTTGCGGATCTGGTTTCCGTACTGGTTGATGACGGAACTCTCGAGGGAAAAATCTACTTTTCCTTCGCCCTTTTCTACTGTTACCTGGCAGTCACTCGATTCCAGAGTTCCTGCGATGGCTGGTCTTGCGATATCCATGTTTATCCTCCTTTTACCCGGCGGTGCGGTCGCCGCCGGATGTTTGTGTTTGGTGTTCTTTCTTGATCTGTACATATCGTAAGGTTTGAACCTTACAGGGGAAATATAGTTTTTCTTAATATTTATTAAGATTACTTTCTGTTTCTGTTGTAGTTGATCAGGCAGCCGGCTTTGACGATCTTCTTCTCGTCTTCTGTCATATCCGCAACATACAGAGACAGTTCTTTGATCTCGTCTCCGATCACGTATGCTTTGATATCTTTCATATCGCCATCAAAAGCTTTTCGGATTCCCGGTACATAGATGTAGTCTCCGATCTGGAAGTCCGGCTCGCCCTTCATCTGGAATGGGATCATACCCCAGTTCATAACGTTGGAACGATAACGTTTTGTTGCGTACTCTTTTGTGATGTTGGCAAGACCACCGATCACACGCTGGCAGCTTGCAGCCTGCTCTCTGGCGGAACCGTCGCCTGGTTTTACTGCGTAGATCATGCTTCCGATCTCAGTTGCAGCCGGGTCAACAGTTTCCTGTCCGTTAAGGGTATGGATCTTGTCGAATACTTCTTTCAGTTCCGGTTCTGCTGCAAACAGATCTTCTCCGGCAACTCTTGCTTTTTCGAGTTTGTCTACTTCTTTGGAGCGTCCTACATATTCCGGATCACGTCTGGACAGGGTGAACTCAGCCAGTCCGAGCGGGTTGGAACGGAAAGAGGATGTCTCTCCGGATGGGATCAGCTCATCTGTGGTTGTTACAGGGTCAAGGATCCTGGAGCATACTTTCAGAAGGATGTTGTCTGTCAGCGGGCTCATCTCCGGCCAGTCTTTGATGTTCGGTCCATAAACAAGGTCTTTCTTTTCATCACCTTTCTGGAATCCGTTGTAAACTCTCTTATTATATACAGTATCATCGAAGGTGTATTCCGGTACATCTCCCCAGCAGTCAAGAGTTTCTGCGGATGTGAGGATACCACCGTTTGCTGCAGTTGCTGCGATGGAACGTGCATCCATAAGTGCAACGGCTGACATCTGTCCGTTTCCTGGCTTGCTTCCTTCACGGTTCGGGAAGTTTCTGGTCGTATGGCGGATACTTAAGCCGTCATTGCAAGGAGTATCCCCTGCACCAAAGCACGGTCCGCAGAATGCAGTACGGATGATCGCACCGGCTTCCATAAGGTCTGCGATGTATCCCTGTCTTGTAAGGTTGATAAATACTGGCTGGGAAGAAGGATAGACAGCAAGGCTGAATTCTCCGTCTCCGGTGTTTTTGCCTTTGAGTGCATGTGCTGCCTCGACAACGTTTGTGTAGTTACCGCCGGCACATCCTGCGATGACCGCCTGCTGTACCTGGAGGCCTTTGTCTGTGATCTTGTCAACAAGGTGGAACTGTGCTTTGCCCTGGGCAACTTTTGCAGCCTCTTCTTCTACACTGTGAAGGATGTCGCTGAGGTTTGCATTGAGTTCGTCGATCTCGTAAGTGTTGCTTGGGTGGAATGGAAGGGCGATCATTGGTTTTACGGTACTTAAGTCTACATAAACCACGCCATCGTAGTAAGCAACATCTGCCGGGTTGAGTTCTTTGTAGTCCTCTCCTCTTCCATGGATGGTCAGGAACTCTCTGGTGTCTTCGTCTGTTCTCCAGATGGAGGAAAGACAGGTTGTCTCTGTTGTCATAACATCGATACCGTTACGGAAGTCTGTTTTCATAGAGGAAACGCCAGGTCCTACAAACTCCATAACTTTGTTCTTCACGTATCCGTTTTTGAATACTGCTCCGATGATCGCAAGGGCGATATCCTGCGGTCCTACCCACGGATTCGGTTTGCCGTCAAGGTAGATCGCGATGACTTCCGGACATGCAACATCGTAGGTATCGCAGAGAAGCTGTTTTACAAGCTCACCACCGCCTTCACCGATCGCCATGGTACCAAGTGCACCGTAACGTGTATGGGAGTCAGATCCGAGGATCATCTTGCCGCAACCTGCGAACATCTCTCTCATGTACTGATGGATAACTGCGATGTGTGGTGGAACATAGATCCCGCCGTATTTCTTTGCTGCGGAAAGTCCGAACATGTGATCATCTTCATTGATGGTTCCGCCTACTGCACAGAGTGAGTTGTGGCAGTTTGTCAGAACGTATGGGATCGGGAATTTTTCCATTCCGGATGCCTTTGCTGTCTGGATGATCCCTACGAAAGTGATGTCATGGGAAGCCATTGCGTCAAATTTAAGTTTGAGGTTTTCCATGTTTCCGGAAGTGTTGTGGGCTTTCATGATGTTGTAAGCCATGGTGCCTTTTCTTGCTTCGGATTTTTCAGCTTTCTTTCCTGTTAATGCTTCTACTTTTGCAGCCTCTGCTTCCGGCACGATCTCTTTGCCGTTTACCAGATATGCGCCGCCGTCATATAACTTTACCATCTTACTTGATTCCTCCTGTTTACGTACGTTTTTCTTTTGTTACGCCTGTTCTACATAGTCATCCACTGCCTGAAATAATTCCCGGAGTCTTGCATCCCGCTCTTTTCTTTTTCTGACAGCTTCTTTCTTGTTTCCGTTCTCAACTGTCTCCATCATGCATCTGCCAAAAAATGGAGCTCTTGGTATCAGTGACCCGGTCATATTTGGGCTCATACTATGTATCTCCTTTCACATTGTATGTTTCGCGTTTTCGTTTAAACTTGGCTTATCCTTGTCTTTACTATATATCGCCCGCATATCAAAATCAAATATGTAGAATCGCTATTTACTATCGGTTTTTTCGATAGCAAAAGAACAGGGGGGAGTCAGTGGGGACGGAGTTGAGTGGCATTTAAATGCCCTCAACTCCGTCCCCACTGGCTCCCCCCTGTTCTTCTCATGGTTCTCAGACTTCTTCCAGTGAATCTTGCCGATATATCTCACGTATCGTTTTCTCAAGTTCCTCGGCTGCTTTTGCATGGTATTCATTCGAGGAATACGCAATTCCCATTTCAGCAAAAACGCCTTTTTTGCCAATCCTCAGGTATCTTACCTGATCACCTGGTTCCGCACAGGACTGGTAAGTAAATGCAAGTCCCAGGCCTTCTTTCGCCATCGATACCGCCATAGCTGCCGAAATGTCATTATGCTCTGCATGATATTTGATTTTCTGTTCATTAAACAGACGTCGGCTGCAGTTTCCGAGAATCGTATTATAACCACTCATGATAAACTCAAACTGCACGGTTTCTTCCAGATCCACCCAGTAATTTGTACTTCCCTCAATAGGTTTCACAAACTCCATAACCGGATGGTTTATATTCGCAACGATCAGGATCTCATCGTTCTTCAAAAATTCTACATCGTTCCTGAGTTTCACAGTCGGCATGACTACTACCGCCAGATCCAGTTTGCCTGCGATCAGAAGTTCTTCCAGTTCCATACTGTGGGCTTCTACGACATCCACTTTTACCTTGGGATATTTTTCATAAAAGCTCTTTAATATCTTTGGAAGCATACGAAGTCCTCGGAAGGAGCTGATTCCAAAGATCACCCGTCCGGCTTCCATGTGTTCATTATCCCATAGTTCGTTTTTTGCTCTCTGATATTGAAGAAGGATGCTCCTTGCCTGCTCAATAAAACATTCTCCACTGTATGTGGGATGTATTCCTTTTGAAGTTCTGACAAACAGCCTTGTCCCGAGTTCACTCTCGAACTGTTGAAGAAACTGGCTTAAAGATGACTGCGCCATATAGAGGCGTTCTGCTGCCTTGGAAATACTCCCTTCTTCCGCCAGTGCGATCAGATATGTAAATTCTTTCATATCCATATCAACATTCCTCCTATCGTTTTTATCGATGGCACTTATAGTTTATTTATCGTTGCAGAGATATCAAATTCATTATATACTTTAACCATAAATTTGGCAATCCTTATCAGAAAAAGCAACAATTTTACCAATGAAAGGAAATTAAATATGTCTGATATCTCATTAAAAGGCGTTATTGATATGCACGTCCATTCAAATCCAGACATTCGGCATCGTGCTTATGATGACTTTGAACTTATGGAAGCCGGAATCCGCTCCGGAGCGCGTGCGATCGTTATCAAAACACACCAAGGTACTACGGTAGACCGTGCTTATCTCTGTAACCGCCACAATGAACTTGTACATCACGGCGACAATGATTTTACCATGTTCGGAAGTATTACATTGAACCGGCAGATGGGGGGAATCAATCCGAGTGCTGTAGAAAGTGGTCTGAAACTTGGAGGAAAGGTTGTCTGGCTTCCTACACAGTCTGCCAGAAATGGAAAAATCCAGCTTGATCAGCCGGTCGATGGATGTGTAGATGTCCTCAGGGATGGAAAAATCGTCCCGGAACTCAAAGATGTATTTCAGTTAATAAAAGATTTCGATGTCGTTCTCGGTACCGGTCATATTTCACCAGAAGAAAGTTTCCGCGTTGTGGAAGCGGCAAGAGATGCCGGCATCAGAAAAATCGTCATAACGCATCCGGAGTGGTGGCTTGTTGGTATGAGTCTGGATGATCAGATCCGTATCGTAAAAGACTATGATGTCATTCTTGAGCATTGTTTTGCACAGCCTATGGGCGGTGGAAAATATAAGAGCAACCTTCCTGCAAACCTGGATGCGATCAAAGCCTGCGGATACAAAAATGTCATGGTCAGCACTGACGGCGGCCAGGTAGAAAATCCGCATTGGGAGATCGCACTTGCACAATATATCGGATATCTGGCAGACCACGGTATTCCGCAGGATGAAATTCACTATATGACGCACACCATTCAGGCCGGTCTTCTCGGTCTTGAAGACTGATCAGTATTCAGGGGGATTACATTATGCTTAGTTTTTTAATTGTTGCAGCGATTGTCATAGCTGTCATTATCGGATATAAGACCGGATTTAACACGGGCTTTTTTGCTATTATTTTTGCATACCTTATTGGATGTTTTGCCATGGGAATGCAGCCCAAACAGGTGATCGCCGGCTGGCCGGTAAACACGATGTTCGTTATTTTTTCCGTATCTCTGTTTTACAATTTCGCACTTGTAAACGGAACTCTGGAAAAAACTTCCCGCTATCTTCTTTATGTATGTCGTAATTTTCCGGGACTTCTTCCATTTGCTCTTTACTTTGCCGCTACCGGAATCGCAGCACTGGGTGCAGGTTTCTTTACTGTCATGGCGTTTATGGCACCTATCGCACTTTTGATCTGTGAAGAAGCAAAAATGGACAAACTTGTCGGTGCAGTTGCAGTCAACTGCGGTGCTCTTTCCGGTGCAAACCTTATGACCAGCGGAAGTGGTATTATTTTCCGTGGTCTGATGGATGAAGGTGGTTACACGGATGTTTCTTTCCATTATTCAGCAGTTATTTTTATTTCCAGTGTGATTTTTTCACTTCTCCTGATCGCATTTTTCCGTTATGTACCAAAGAGCAACCGTCATATCGGTCAGGGTGTTACTTTTGAAAAACCAGAACCATTTACCGAACTTCAGAAAAAGAATCTGTATCTGATGCTTGTTATGATCCTTGTTGTGCTGATCTTTCCGATCTTACATATCATTTTGCCGGATAATGAAATGATTTCTTATATTAATGGCAAAATGGATGTCGGACTTGTTGCAATTGTTTTTTCAGCTATTGCACTGTTTATGAAAATGGCTCCACAGAAGGATGTCATTGCAAAAGTTCCATGGAATACCATTATCATGATCTGTGGTGTCGGAATGCTGATTAATGTTGCAATTGAAGCAGGCACTCTTGATCTACTCGCATCATGGGCAGGCAGCAGCCTTCCTGCATGGCTGATCCCAATCGCATTCAGTCTCGTTGGAGCTGTTATGAGTTTCTTTTCAAGTACTCTTGGAGTTGTATGCCCGGCGTTGTTCCCACTGGTTCCAACACTGGCGGCTACAACGGGAATTCATCCGTTGATTCTTTTTACATGTATTATTATCGGAGCACAGAGTTCTGCTATTTCTCCGTTTTCTTCCGGTGGTTCCCTGGTGCTCGGGTCCTGCACCTCCGAAGAAGAACGCAGTGCCATGTTCCCGAAACTATTGTTCTTTGCGGTGCCGGTAAGCGTTATTTCTGCTACTGTGTTTAATATAATATTATCCTTTATTTTATAAGGGTACTGCCCTTGGACCCGTCAATTTGTATTGACATTTTTGGATGTGGGCTGCCGCCCTGGGGGATTTGTTTATATTGGGAATATATGAAAACCGTCAAGGGACTTGCCAGTCCCCTGACAACCCCTGGGCTGGGTGTTTGACGGAAATTTTGTCTTATGGGGTGGCCTTTGAAAAATTCTCCTGGTGTTTCAGGTCAGAAGATTTTTGTATAAATATAAGCGCAGACTTGCACGGTTGCCCCATGAGTCTGCGCTTATTTATGTTGTTGGTTTTTCTGTATGGTTCAGATTTGCATCTGAAACTAACCAATCTTACGTATTTTATTGTTCTACATGCTTCCGCAGTATCACATACTACGGGACCGTCGACGCCACGCCTTTGGCGTGCTCGCGAGAACGCCAGCTTCCGCCAAGGCAAGTTGCCGCGCTTTTCGCGCCAGCGAAACAGCCTTAAACAGTTAGCGTCGATAACATCCTGTCTGCCTCAGCCAGGCGTGGCCAAGCAGGGGGTGTCTGAGGGGGAGCTTCGGCCTTCGCAACTTTGAGATGCTCCCCCTCAGGGTTTTCATATTTTACAAAATACATTTACCCTGCTTTACAAAGCAAAAACTATATCTTTTATACATGAGACTTAATTCTTAGAAAAGTCCAGTGATCTTACCAGTTTCGTCTACATCAATACGTTCTGCAGCAGGTACTTTCGGAAGACCTGGCATCGTCATGATCTCGCCGGTCAGGGCAACAATGAATCCTGCACCAGCAGAAATCTTAAGGTTACGTACAGTTACTTCAAAGTCTGTCGGAGCACCAAGTTTAGTCTGGTCGTCGGTCAGGCTGTACTGTGTCTTAGCCACGCAGATCGGGCAGTTGCCGAAGCCGAGGGCTTCCAGCTGTTTCGCCTGCTTCTGTGCGTTTGCTGTAAGAACAACTCTCTTGCCACCATATACTTTCTGTACGATCTGGTTCAGTTTATCTTCGATAGATCCTTCCAGTTCATATGCATAAGTAAAGTCGTTTGGTTCTTCTACGAGGCGAAGAACTTCTTCTGCAAGTTTGATTCCGCCTTCGCCGCCTTTTGCCCATACTTCGGAAAGGGCTACGTTTACGCCGAGTTCTTTGCATTTGGCTTCTACGAAGTCAAGCTCTGCCTTAGTGTCGGTCGGGAATGCGTTGATGGCAACTACGCAAGGAAGTTTGTATACATTCTTGATGTTGCTTACATGTTTCAGAAGGTTCGGGATACCTTTTTCAAGGGCTTCCAGGTTTTCGTTGTTGAGGTCAGCTTTTGCTACGCCGCCGTTATATTTGAGGGCACGTACGGTTGCTACGATAACAACTGCGCTTGGATGCAGGTCTGCCATACGGCATTTGATATCGAGGAATTTCTCAGCACCGA
>OLPW01000198.1_pt1 | contig 72655 bp, 66 predicted proteins | sample 1672161 | NCBI WGS metagenome assembly OLPW01 (sample SAMEA3136654, study PRJEB25190) | human gut metagenome
GAAATTTCTCAGAAAATTATTGACTATCTTGACAGTAACAGCCCGGAGGAAAAAGAGAAGCTGCGGTTTTATGATGATAAACTTCTCCCTCTTTACAAACTTTATCGCCTGGAAACTGTCTTAGAAGAAATCCAGCATGAGAAAGTCTGGCTGAACAGTGGTGGATTTCTGGTAATCCAGCAGACAGAAGCCTTCGTATCCATTGATATAAACAGCGGAAAGTTTACAGGCAAAAAGAAAATGCAGGAAACCTACCGTAAGATCAATCTGGAAGCAGCAAAAGAGATTGCCAGACAATTACGTCTCAGAAACCTGTCCGGAATTATCCTGATTGACTTTATCAATATGGAAAATCCGGATCATCAGGATGAGCTGTTCCATGTCCTGCAGAAATATCTGCGCAAAGATCCGGTAAAGGCAAAAGCAGTGGACATCACTCCACTGCACATCCTGGAACTTACCAGAAAGAAAGTGCGAAAACCTGTGATTGAGGAAATCAGAGAATTATAGTTTGCCATAAAATAATTATGTAAATCAAACAAGCATCTGCAATTCTCACCGATATTTTTCCGTAACTGAATAACTGCTCTGCAGTTTGTATTTTATCACAGATCCTGACGGATACCGGATTGAAATTGTACCTGTAAAATAAAAGAAAAAAATTCAAAGAAATTGAAAAAAACTTATTGACAAATCGAATTTTGTCCGCTATTATAAACTGGATGCCGCACAGAGAGGTACAAGCACCGAAAGGTCACCATATCTGGCGAGTAAAGATTATAGGAGGTGCCACAGATGTACGCAATTATTGCAACAGGTGGTAAACAGTACAAAGTTGCTGAAGGCGACGTAATCAGAGTTGAGAAACTCGGTGTTGAAGCTGGTGAAACCGTTACTTTTGATAACGTTCTTGCAGTTAGCAACGAAGGTTTAAAAGTTGGAGCAGATGTAGCTAATGCCAGTGTTACCGCTTCTGTAGTTGAAAACGGAAAAGCTAAAAAAGTTATCGTTTACAAATACAAAAGAAAAACTGGATATCACAAGAAAAACGGTCACAGACAGCAGTTCACTAAAGTTAAAATCGAAAAGATCAACGCTTAATCTGGTGTTTGCATGATTACAGTGACAGTCAGTAAGAAGAACAATTCCTATGTCAGTTTCACGTCCAAAGGACATGCAGGATACGCGGAAGAGGGATACGACATCATATGTGCCGCTGTCTCCGCTCTCGTGATCAACACGGTAAATTCCCTGGATCAGCTGACGAAAGATCATATAAAGGCAGAGGAGAGTGACGGCTTCGTATCCTTCACTTTCACCGAACCGGTTTCAGAAGGGGGAACTCTTCTGATGGATTCCCTTGTTCTCGGACTGACAGAAATTGAGCATAGTTATTCAAAACGTTATTTAAAAGTAAAAGTCAGGGAGGTGTAATGACATGATGAAAATGAACCTTCAGTTATTCGCACATAAAAAAGGTGTTGGTTCTACAAAGAACGGCCGTGACTCCGAGTCTAAGAGATTAGGTGCCAAAAGAGCAGACGGACAGTTTGTTAAAGCTGGAAACATCCTTTACAGACAGCGTGGAACAAAGATTCACCCAGGTGAAAATGTAGGCTGCGGTAAAGACTATACATTATTTGCACTGACAGATGGTGTAGTAAGATTCACCAGAAAAGGACGCGATAAGAAACAGGTTTCTATCGTTCCGGTAGAGGCAGAATAATCAAGTTCAGCGTAAGGCTTCAAATCGTTCAGGTTTGGAGCCTTTCTTTGAATTCAAAATAAAAGAGGAGCGACATATATGTTTGCAGACAGAGCAAAAATTATCATCCGTTCAGGAAAAGGCGGAGATGGACATGTAAGCTTCCGCCGAGAGCTGTACGTGCCGAATGGCGGTCCTGACGGCGGAGACGGAGGAAGAGGCGGAGACGTGATCTTCGAAGTGGACGAAGGTCAGAATACGCTTGGAGAATACCGTCATAAGAGAAAATTTAAAGCACAGGACGGACAGGAAGGCGGCAAGAAACGCTGCCACGGAGCTGACGGCGATGATATCGTCCTCAAAGTTCCGGAAGGAACCGTTATCATGGAAGCACAGTCACGCAAAGTCATTGCGGATATGTCCGGTGAGAACCGCAGACAGATCGTGCTCAAAGGAGGAAGAGGCGGCAAGGGAAACCAGCATTATGCGACAGCAACCATGCAGGTTCCGAAGTATGCACAGCCGGGACAGCCTGCACAGGAACTGGAAATTCTTCTGGAACTTAAGGTGATCGCAGACGTAGGGCTTGTAGGATTCCCGAATGTTGGCAAATCCACTTTCCTTTCCAGAGTCACCAATGCACAGCCAAAGATCGCCAACTATCACTTCACAACACTGAGCCCGAACCTTGGTGTGGTAGATACTGAGAATGGTGGATTTGTTATCGCAGATATCCCAGGACTGATCGAGGGAGCATCTGAGGGCGTTGGTCTTGGCCATGAATTCCTGAGACACATTGAGCGTACCCGTGTCCTTGTGCATATCGTAGATGCTGCATCCACAGAAGGCCGTGATCCGGTGGACGATATCCATAAGATCAACAAGGAACTGGAAGCATACAATCCGGAGATCGCAGCAAGACCGCAGCTCATTGCGGCAAACAAGATCGACTGCATTTTTGATGACGGAGAGGAAAATCCGATCGACCGTCTCAAAGCAGAATTTGAACCACAGGGAATCAAAGTTTATCCGATCTCAGCAGTAACAGGTCAGGGGCTTAAGGAACTCATTTATGGGATCAAAGAGCTTCTGAACAGCGCACCGGCAGAGAGGATCGTATTTGAACAGGAATTCTTCCCGGAAGACGAACTGTTTGCAGAGAATCTTCCATTTACAGTAGAAAGAGATCCGGATGATCCGGAGATCTTCATCGTAGAGGGACCAAAGATCGAAAAGATGCTCGGATATACCAACCTCGATTCCGAGAAAGGCTTCGCATTCTTCCAGCGTTTCCTCAAAGAAGGCGGAATCCTGGAGGAACTGGAAAAAGCTGGTATCGAAGAAGGAAACACAGTCCGTATGTACGGCTTTGACTTTGATTATTACAAATAGAAAGGTCTGAAAATATGACAAGCAAACAGAGAGCATACCTGAAAGGGCTTGCAATGAAAATGGAACCGATCATGCAGCTTGGCAAAGGCTCTGTCACACCGGAAAACACAGCGGCTGTTGACGAAGCACTTGCAGCAAGAGAGCTGATCAAGATCAGTGTACTTCAGAACTGCCTGGATGATCCGCGTCAGATGGCAGAGGTTCTGGCAGAAAGAACACATGCCCAGGTCGTACAGGTCATCGGACGAAAGATCGTTCTGTACCGCGAAGGCAAGAAAGAAAAGAAAAAGATCATTCTTCCGTAACATCAGGGAGGAACAGGTATGGAGAACAGACGAAAAAAAATCGGCATCATGGGAGGAACGTTTGATCCCATCCATGTCGGACATCTGATCCTTGGAGAGAAGGCATACGAACAGCTTGGACTTGACAAGATCTTATTTATGCCGGCCGGGAATCCTCCGCACAAGAGGAACCGTAAGGGAAGGGCATCTGATGAACAGAGAGTCGAGATGGTGAAACTGGCGATCCAGGGGAATCCGCACTTTGAACTTTCTCTGATCGAGATGAATGCAGAAGGATTTACCTATACCTATCGTACTCTGGAGACCCTTAAGAAACAGAATCCGGATACGGATTATTACTTTATTATAGGAGCCGATTCTCTGTATAACTTTGCAACCTGGATGGAGCCTGCCCGGATCTGTCAGGCGTGTACGATCGTTGTTGCGACCAGAGACCACGTGCCTGTAAAAAATCTGGATCAGGAGATGACGTATCTCTCAAAGCAGTATGGAGGATGTTTTATCCGACTGGAGACGCTCAATATCGACATTTCCAGTCAGCTTCTGCGTCAGTGGCATCAGGAAGACAAGAGTATCCGCTATTATGTGCCGGATGCAGTTGTAGATTATATTGAGGAGAATCAGATCTATCATCCGTCTGAGATGATACCTGATCTGACTCCGACAGAGGGAGATAACGTAAAGATGGCAGATTATGATTTCATAAAAATGCAGAAGAAACTGGCAAAATATCTTGATGAAGACCGATATGCACATACCCTTGGCGTGATGTATACCTGCGCATCCCTGGCGATGGTCCATGGATATGACCTCAAAGATGCACAGGCTGCAGGGCTTCTTCATGACAGTGCCAAATGCATTCCAAACAAGAAAAAGCTTAAGATGTGTGAAGAACATAAAATTCCGGTTACAGAGTTTGAAAAAACACATCCGTTTCTTCTTCATGCAAAATTAGGGGCATATGTTGCAGAAGTCAAGTATGGAATCAAGGATAAAGAGATCCTTTCTTCCATTACGTATCATACAACCGGAAGACAGGATATGTCTCTTCTGGAAAAGATCGTATATATCGCAGACTACATTGAGCCGGCGAGAAACAAAGCACCAAACCTTACCAAAGTAAGAAAGCTTGCTTTTGAAGATCTGGATGAGTGCATGTACGAGATCCTCAGGGATACACTTTCCTATCTTGAAGAAAATCCGAAGGATGTTGATTCTGCAACAAAAGAAGCATTTGAATTTTACAGCGATTTGCATAACACCAGGTTTGGGGACAAAACACAGGCCTGATGCAGAAAGGAATAGAAGCTATGAACAAAGAACTGGAAATGGTACGTCTTGCCTGCAAAGCTATGGATGAGAAGAAAGCACTTGATATCAAAGTGATCGACATCCATGAGGTTTCCGTGATCGCAGATTATTTCGTGATCGCAAGCGGAAGCAACTTAAATCAGGTACAGGCAATGGTAGACAACGTAGAGGAACAGCTCGGACGTGCCGGCTATGAACCGAAACAGGTCGAAGGAACAAGAGGTTCCAACTGGATCCTTATGGACTACGGCGATCTGATCATCCACGTATTTGATGAGGAAAACCGTCTTTTCTATGATCTGGAGAGAATCTGGAGAGATGGAAAAGAAGTCGATGTGGAAGAGTTTTTGAAATAATTTATCATAAATATATTATGTAAATAAATAAGACAAATGATAAAGCTCCGGATCAAAAACAGTCCGGAGCTTTAGTTATGCATAAAATTGTTCAAAGAACAGGAAAGATCGATCCTTACTGAAAGAAGCGGAATACACCAAAGACTTTGCCGAGGATCTGGAGATTATCTTGAACCAGGATCGGATCCATGGAATCGTTCTCCGGCTGAAGACGATAGTAGCCGTCCTCCTTATAGAAAGTCTTGACAGTGGCGGAGTCCTCGACGAGTGCAACAACGATATCTCCGTTCTCCGCAGAAGCCTGCTGCTTCACAAGAACCTGATCTCCGTCAAAGATCCCGGCGTTGATCATACTGTCACCCTTGACGCGGAGCATAAAACTCTGTTCATTCGGCATGAATTCTGCCGGAACAGGAAAATAAGTCTCGATATTCTCGACTGCGAGGATCGGCTGACCTGCTGCTACAGTACCAACGAGTGGTACATTGACGACTTCCCTGCGGACAAGATTGAAATTGTCATCAATGATCTCGATCGCTCTGGGTTTGGTCGCATCTCTGCGGATATAACCGTTCTTCTCCAGGGCTTCCAGATGAGAATGTACAGAAGATGTGGATTTCAGATGAACTGCTTCACAAATTTCTCTTACGGCAGGAGGGAAGCCTCTGTTCAGGATCTCGTTTTTGATGTAATCCAGAATCTCCTGCTGTTTTTTGCTGATTCTGCCATAAGCCATAAATATACCTCCGGGTTTCACGATGCTTTTTATATACAGATTCATTATAACACAAATTGTATCAAATGGCAAACAGATATTCGGAAAATATGTTCGGAGATTATTGTGAGATCAAGAAAATGTATGCTTTTTCTTGTCATCATGGAAGGAAAATGGTACAATGATGGATGCAAAATACAAAGATTGATATAAAGGAGGCATTTTTTTGACTGATAATCAGAAAAATTCCGGAAATCATCCAGGGCCGCTGGCCAAGATCCGAAAGGTTTTTGGTTTGAATATCGGCACCATGCTGTTTGGATGTCTTTTGATATATATGTTGTTTAGTGCGGTACTTTATCTGACTTCTACGAATATCGAGTCATATCTGGTCATTTCAGGTCCGCTTTCAAGAAATGAAACTTATACAGGTCTTGCACTCAGGGAAGAATCAGTCCATCAGGCGGAGACCAGTGGCTATGTGAGCTATTATGCGAGAGAAGGGACAAAGATCAATGCAAATGGTGTAGTTTATGGGATCAGCAGCTCCCAGCCATCGGAAAGCACTACAGAACTAAGTGCAGAGCAGCTGGCACAGATCCGCAGTAATATGCTTAGTTTTTCGAAGAGTTTCAATTCCAGCAATTTTAATAATACATATAGTTTTAAATATGAACTTGAGGGTGATATCCTTCAGTATGCTGTGGCTCCAGGAAGCACGGCAGCTGGCACATCATCCGACAGAGAGGATGACGATCCATCGGTTTCCAGTACGCTGTCTTATGCCGGTCAGACGCTTAATAAGGCAGACACAGATGGTGTAGTGCTGTATTCTGTAGATGGATACGAAGGAAAGACACTGAGTGATCTGACCGCACAGGATTTTGACCAGAATGCTTATCAGGAAAAAGATCTTAAGAATCAGGGAACCGTTACTGCAGGAGATAATATGTATACGCTGGTAACGGATGAACGCTGGAGCCTTCTGATCCCGCTCAGTGGCAAGCAGGCGGCGAAACTGAAGGACCGTACTTCTGTCCGTGTTAAGTTTCTCAAAGATGGAATGACACAGAGTGGAGATTTCAGTATTGTGGAAATTGACAAGGCGAAGTATGGGAAAATAGATTTTAACAAGGGCCTGATCCGTTATGCGGCGGATCGTTTCTTTGAGATCGAACTGGTGACCAATACTGTTACAGGACTTAAGATCCCGCTGTCTTCCATTGTGACAAAGGAATTTTATAAAATCCCGTCGGCATACCTGACTACGAACGATGATCAGGAAGTTGGAGTTATGATCCAGAAGACAGATAAGAATGGAAATGCTGCGCAGACTTTTGTCAAGGCGACGATTTATGGCGAAGATGCAGCAGAAACAGATGAAAATGGGGAATCTTTAGGAAGCATCTACTATATTGATATGAGTAATTTCAAAGAAGGCGATGTGGCAGTCAATCCCAAAGATCAGAGTAAATATGTAATAAAGGAAGTTGGTGTCCTGGAGGGAACTTATTGCATCAACCAGGGCTATGCTGTTTTTCGACGGATAGAGATCCTGGATCAGAATGAAGAATATGCCGTTGTATCCAAGGAAACACGTTATGGACTTTCAAGGTATGATCATATTGTAAGAAATGCTGATAAAGTAGACGAACAGGAAATTTTGTATTAAAGAGTTGTATAAGTTAAAGGAGGCAGATATTTATGGTAACAGAGAATCTGAACCAGGTCAGAAAAAATATCCAGGAGGCATGTAAAGCTGTAGGACGCGATCCGAAGGAAGTGACTCTGATCGCAGTCAGCAAGACAAAACCGGTTTCTATGCTTCAGGAAGCCTATGATGCAGGTGCTCGGGTATTCGGTGAAAATAAAGTACAGGAGATCACAGATAAATATCCACAGCTGCCGGATGACATCCAGTGGCATATGATCGGACATCTTCAGAGAAATAAAGTAAAATATATCGTGGATAAGGTTGCTATGATCCATTCGGTGGATTCTCTCAGACTGGCGCAGACGATCGAGCAGGAAGCGGCAAAGCATGATGTCTGTGTTCCGATCCTTCTGGAAGTCAATGTCGCACAGGAGGAAACAAAATTTGGTCTCAAAACCGAAGAAGTCCTTCCATTAGTGGAATCTATCGCAGAGTTTCCGCATATAAAGATACAGGGACTGATGACAATTGCACCTTATGTACAAAATCCAGAAGAAAATAGACCGATTTTCCGTCAATTAAAAAAATTAAGTGTTGACATTGCGGCAAAAAACATTAATAATGTTACTATGAGCGTTTTAAGCATGGGCATGACCGGGGATTATCAGATTGCTGTGCAGGAAGGCGCTACAATGGTGCGTGTTGGAACTGGAATATTTGGTGAACGAGATTATTCAAAACAGGCACAGGACAAATAAGATTGGAGATTGAAATGGGCGTTTTAGATAAACTTTTGGATGTTGTAAAGCTGAACGATGATTATGACGATGAGGATTTCTTTGACGATGATATCCTCGATGAAGATGACGAGGATTTTCTTGATGATGAAGATGATGAGGAGAAGCCGGTAAAGAAATTTTTCCAGAAATTCGGCAAGAAGAAAGATGAAGAAGATTTCCTTGATGAGGACGAAGAAGATGAGATTGAGGAAGTACCAGTAAAGGCTGAGACAAAGCAGAGTACACCGAAACCGGCTGTCAAGCCTTCTCAGACGATCCGTCAGGACAAGCCGGTACGTACTTCTTCCAAGATCACACCAATGAGAAGCAGCAGAAGATCCAGTCTTCCTGTAAATATGGAAGTCTGTGTCATCAAACCGTCTTCTATGGAGGATACACGTGAGATCGCAGATACTCTCGTTGAGAAATCTACGGTTGTTCTGAATCTGGAAGGTATTGATGTAGAACTTGCACAGAGGATCATTGATTTTACTTCAGGTGCATGTTATTCTCTCGGTGGAAGCCTTCAGAAAGTATCCAGCTATATCTTTATCCTTGGACCAGAAGGTGTAGATATCACAGGTGACCTTCAGAATATTCTTGGAAGCTCTTCCACTCCTTCTGTAAGAGCAGGTTATTAATGCACAATGGAAAAAGAAGAATTTTTCATTAAGAGAATCCGGGAACTGGCAACTCTCTCCTATCGGAGGGATATTGTCACATTTTCGGATTTCCTTAATTTAAACGAACAAAATATCGTAAACAACCGAAAGAATCAGATTCCTGGTGTAGTGACGGAATGCTTCGGCGGTTATGAGCAAGCAGAGCGTCAGATGATAGCGTTTCATCCTGATGCTCTTGCTTTTACCTGGGAATATCCGATCACCTGTCTTAAGGTCGAGCCGAAGGCCAGGAAATTTTCAGAAGACCTTGGCCACAGGGATTATCTTGGGGCAGTTTTAAACCTTGGGATCGAGCGTTCCGTGATCGGGGATATCCTGATCCAGGAACATACGGCCTGGATCTTCTGCCACAACAAGATCGCAGATTTTCTTGTGGATAATCTTGACCGGATCCGTCATACTGCGGTGAAGGTTTCTGTTGTGGACAACCCGGAGCATTATCCGGAACCACAGTTTGCACTTGTCACAGGAACCTGTTCTTCCGTACGCCTGGATGCGCTGATCGCACTTGCTTTTCAGGCTTCCAGAAGCAGCATGGTTTCTTTTATCGAGAACGGGCAGGTTTTTGTAAATGGCAAACTGATCACTTCCAATGGCTACGAGCCGAAGGAAGGGGATATCATATCAGTCCGTGGAAAGGGCCGTTTCATCTTTGACGGAGTTTCCCGGCAGACAAAAAAAGGACGGAACAGTGTGAAACTGCGCCGTTATCAGTAAATTACAGAGGAGGCAGACATGGCAGAAGAAATTTTACAGGTGAAAAGAAATGGAGATTTTTATTATCCGATCTATTTTGAAGAGGGATTTGACAGACTTGCAGACGCGATCCGTACAGAGGGACTGGAAGGACGAAATCTCTGTATTGTGACAGACACCCATGTGGAACCTCTTTATGCAGAGAAAGTAAAGCGTGTTCTTACGCAGGTTGCATCCAGAGTCTCTGTCTTTGTCTTTGAGGCAGGAGAGAGAAACAAGAACCTGAACACGGTGCAGCAGTTGTACAAGGCACTGATTGAGAACCAGCTTGACCGCAAGAGCCTTGTGGTTGCGCTTGGTGGCGGTGTGGTAGGCGATCTTTCCGGATTTGGAGCGGCGACGTATCTCCGAGGCATTGATTTTATCCAGATCCCGACAACACTTCTCTCTCAGGTGGACAGCAGTGTAGGCGGCAAGACCGGTGTAGACCTTGACCAGTACAAAAACATGGTCGGAGCTTTTCATCAGCCGCGCCTTGTCTATATGAACATGAATACGCTGAAATCCCTCCCACCGGTAGAGTTTGCCTGCGGAATGGGTGAAGTACTTAAGACAGGTCTGATCTGTGATGCGGATTTTTATGAATATGTGCTTGCAAACCATGAGGCGATCCGTGCCCTTGATACTGCTGCCCTGGCAAAAATGATCCGCCGCTGCTGTGAGATCAAGGCCTGTGTTGTAGAGCGTGATCCGAAGGAGCAGGGAGAACGCGCACTTCTGAATCTTGGTCATACTGTGGGACATGCAGTGGAGAAACTCAAGAATTTCCAGCTGCTGCACGGACAGTGCGTTGCGATCGGACTTGTGTCCGCTGCCTATATTTCCTGGAAGAGAGATCTTCTCACAGAAGAGGAATATAACAGGATCAGAGAAGGCTGTCTCCTTTATGATCTTCCTGTCAGCGCAGAAGGGCTTGATGAGACAGCAGTCCTTGCGGCGACCAAGAAGGACAAGAAGATGGAACAGGGACAGATCAAATTTGTGCTGATGAAGGGAATCGGAAGCAGTTTCATTGACCGTTCTGTAAGTGATGAGGAATTGCTGGAGGGAATCAGGGAGATCCTTAAATGAAAAAACAGGATACGTTTGACACAGGAAGGACTGCAATTCTATGGAGCGGACTGATCCTTGTACTGATCTTGCTGGATCAGGTTGCGAAGCATGAAGCTCTTTTGCACCTGAAGGATCACAGTAGTATCTCACTGATACCAGGTGTGCTGGAACTTGCTTATGTAGAGAACCGTGGCATGGCATTCGGCATGCTGGAAGGCAGACAGTTCTTATTTGTCGGCATGTGTGTGATATTTTGCATTGCACTGATATGGATCTTTGTCAGGATACCGAAGAACAGATATTATCTGCCACTGCTGCTCACAGGAGCAGTATTGTTTGGCGGGGCAGCAGGGAACTTTATTGACCGGCTGTTCCGAGGATATGTGGTGGATTTTATCTATTTTTCCCTGATCGATTTTCCTGTGTTTAATATTGCGGATATCTATGTGGTATGCGGCGGGATCGTGCTGGTGTTTCTGGTAGTCTTTAAATATAAGGATGAAGACTTTGAATTCCTGAGCTTGAAGATAAAGGATAAATGATCTATGGAAACAATGAATTTTAAAGTGGATGTGGAAAAAGCCGGCGTCCGTATTGACCGCTATCTTGCGGACGTATGTCCGGACTTTTCCAGATCTTACCTGCAGAAACTTCTCAAAGACCAGATGGTTTCTGTAAATGGCAAAGTAGTAAAGGCAAATTATAAGACGCAGGCGGGTGACGAGGTGGCACTTCAGGTGCCGGATATGCAGCCGCTTGATATCAAACCGGAGGAGATCCCTCTTGATATTCTGTATGAGGATGAATGGCTGATGGTGGTAAATAAGCCAAAGGATATGGTCGTGCATCCAAGTGCCGGACATATGGAGGGAACTCTGGTCAATGCAGTCATGGCGCATTGCGGCGAGCATCTCTCCGGGATCAATGGTGTTCTGCGCCCCGGAATCGTGCACAGGATCGACAAGGACACAACAGGGGCACTTCTTATCTGCAAGGAGGACGGAGCCCACAGAGACCTTGCAGAGCAGCTCAAGGAGCACAGTATCAAACGAAGATATCGTGCAGTTGTGCAGGGAAACATCAAAGAAGATGAGGGAACTGTCGATGCGCCGGTAGGAAGACATCCGATCGACCGCAAAAAGATGGCGATCAATCATAAGAACGGCAAGGAAGCCGTGACACATTATAAGGTCCTGGAACGTTTCGGCAATGCGACGTATATCGAGTGCCGCCTGGAAACAGGACGTACGCACCAGATCCGTGTGCATATGGCAAGTCTTGGTCATCCGCTTCTCGGCGATACGGTGTATGGATCATCCAAAAATCCATATCATCTCCAGGGACAGGCACTTCATGCAATGATCCTGGGATTCCGTCATCCGGTGACGGGGGAATATCTGGAATTTACGGCACCGCTTCCAGAGTATTTCGAGAAACTTCTCGATAAATTGCGTAAGTAAAGAATCAAGAGACTTTTCCGGCAAATTGTTGTTCTAATTTCAGGAAAATTGTAAAATAATTATAAATTGTTGGCATTTTCAGGAAAAATAATGTATAATACTTCTATAGTTTTTGCAGAAGGGAGTGCACAGCTTATGAATAGTACAAGTTCAATCATCACAATCGGACGTGAATATGGAAGTGGAGGAAGACAGATCGGTCAGGAGATCGCCAAATATTTCGGGATCAAATGTTACGATAAGGAACTTCTGGAGCATGCCGCAAATGACAGTGGTATCTGCAAGGAACTGTTTGAGAATCATGATGAGAAACCGACCAACAGTTTTCTGTATTCTCTGGTCATGGATACATACTCTTTTGGATATTCTTCCGCAGGATTTTCGGATATGCCGATGAACCACAAGATCTTCCTTGCACAGTTTGATGCGATCAAGAAACTGGCAGATGAGGGTCCGTGTGTTATGGTAGGCCGCTGTGCAGATTATGCGCTGGCAGACTGGAAGGACTGCTTCAGTGTATTTGTACATGCAGATTTTGACTGGCGGATCAACCGTCTTGCAGCCAAACATAACAAATCTCCAAAAGAAGCCAAGGACATGATCACCAAGACCGATAAGAGCAGGGCAAGCTACTATAACTACTACACCAACAAGAAATGGGGAGCAGCCAAAAGTTATAATCTTTGCATCGACAGTAGCAAGCTTGGTATCGAGAACAGCGTCAGAACGATCATAGAAGCGATCAAGATCTTTGACGAGAGCAAAAATAAATAAAAGTTTCAGCAAAGAAGTCCTCTGGCAGTGTGTCAGGGGACTTTAGCTTAGGGGAGGAACACTATGAGCCACACATCGATCCTGCAGTTTCGTACAGCCAATTGTAAAAACTGCTATAAATGTATCCGCAACTGTCCCGTAAAGGCGATCAGGGTCACAAACCAGCAGGCACAGATCATTGAAGAACAATGTATTCTCTGCGAGAAATGTATCGCTGTCTGTCCTCAGCACGCAAAGGTAGAACACGACGATATCCCGGCTATCCAAAGAGTGATCGCGTCCGGCAAAAAGGTGATCGCGTCTGTACATCCTGCTTATCTTGCAAGATATGGCTGGAACAGTATTGGTGATCTGGAAAAATATCTGCAGAAAATGGGTTTCTGGAAAGCATTTGACGCGGCGCAGGGCGCAGCTGTGATGAAGGAAGAATATACCAGGCTTCTGCGGGAACAACAGCAGAAAAAACTGGTGGTCTCGTCGAACTGTCCGGTGGTGGTGCGGCTGATCGAGACGAAATATCCTCATCTGACAGAATATCTGGCTCCGGTTTATTCTATGAAGCAGATGCATGCAGCATATTTAAGAGAGCAATATCCAGACGCATCTATTGTATACATCAGCCCGTGTATTTCTGTAATGTCAGAACTGAAAGAACGCCAGTCATGCGCGGATTACGTAATTACATTTGGAGAGTTGAATAACTGGATGAAGGATATTCAGGAAAAAACAGAACGAGATGAGCAAAAAGACGTATATCTTTCAAGAATGACCGTGGTAAGCGGAGGTCTGATACAGGCAATGCAGCCGATAGACGGACAGAAGTACCTGTCGGTAGATGGAATAGATCAGTGCAAGGAGATCCTGAAGGAACTGAGGACAGGAGATTATGCAGATTATTTCATAGAAATGAATGCCTGTACAAACGGCTGCATCGGCGGGGCTTATTCTCTGCAGCAGGAAAAGAAACTGCTGGATGCGCTGATCGCGATCAGAGAGCTTTCTATGAAAAATGGTCAGGTGGATTATCAGAAAGATCATCATATCCAGATGCCGGAGATTCCGAAAAGGAAATTTGTGCAGGAGGAAACATATCCGGGAAAAGCGATCACAAAAGAACAGTTTACCCATGTGATGCACGAAATGGGCAAATATACAAAAGAGGATGAACTGAACTGCGGTGCCTGCGGCTATGATACCTGCAGGGCAAAGGCGATCGCTGTTATCCAGGGCAAAGCGGAAGTATCTATGTGTATTCCTTATATGAGAGAAAAACAGGAAGACTACGCCAATATTATCATTGAGGCTATGCCGGGACTTCTGGTCACGGTAGATTATGACCTTAATATCATACAGATGAACAAAGCGGCGAATGATCTGTTTGATATTTCCAGAAAAAAGCAGCTCCTTGGAAAAGCGGTGGGTGAGATCATGGATGATTATCCGATCATAAATATGATTGCTTTTAACCGGGAGATCGTACAGGACTGTATCTATCTGAATGAACAGAAACGTTACATAGAACGTGTTCTAACAAATGACCGGAAGAATAAACTGATCTTATGTATCATGAAAGATGTGACCAGAGAAAAGGAGAGCGAAAAGAAGCAGAACCGTGCCAAGGCAGAGGCAGTTCAGATGGCAGATAAACTGGCAGCGGAACAGCTTCGGATCGTGCATGAGATCGCCAGTCTTCTGGGAGAAACGGCAGCAGATACCAAAGTGGCTATTGAAGAGCTGAAGCAGACCATTTTGCAGGAGATAAAGTAGGATGGAAAAGAAGAAATACGAGACGATACAAACGATAGGAGATATCTCGACAGGATTCGGTAGAGTTAGCCTCAACAAGAAGAAAGAAAAAATCTGCGGTGACTATTATACAGTGATCACAGATACAGATCAGACAGTACTGGTGCTTTCTGACGGATTGGGAAGCGGAGTAAAGGCCAATATTCTGGCTACGCTGACTGCCAGAATGCTCAGTATCATGATCGCAAGGAATATGGACATCCGGACAGCCGTAAAAGCTGTTGCAGATACGCTTCCAATCTGCAGTGTACGCAATCTGGCGTATGCTACTTTTACTGTATTAGTGTCAGAAGGGAATGGAATCTGTCTTCTGCAGTACGATAATCCGGATGCTATTTTGCTTCGTAATGGAAAAAGTGTGGATTATCATCGGGATATTCTAATGTTCGGAGAAAAAGAGATCCACCAGAGTTATTTTCAGTTTCGGACAGGCGATATGCTGATACTTATGAGTGACGGTGTCACCAATGCCGGAATGGGCAAAACCACCTATGGCGGCTGGGGAAGGGAGGAAGTACTGAAATTCTGTGAACAGCGTTACCATAAAGGAATGAGTGCACAGGAGATGGCATCTGACATTGCAGATGCGGGTGTGGCCCTGAATATGGATGAGACGGATGATGACCTTACGGTATTGACTCTGACAGGAATGAAGAAAAACGTAGTGAACATTATGGTCGGGCCGCCGGCAGAACGGGCAGATGACCGCAGTTATTTTACGACTTTCTTTGAAAAAGAGGGAATGCGCATCGTATGTGGTGGGACCACGGCAAAGCTGGTCGCGGATTATCTGGGAGAAGAGGTAACTGGAATTCCCGGTACCGGAACAGAAGAAGTTCCTGCCATGTCGCAGATCAAAGGCATTGACCTGGTAACGGAGGGGCTTCTCACGTTACAGAAGGTGATTGATTATTATGAGGATTTTAGCGAAGACAGGCTGTATTATAATCGGATCATCAAGAAGAAGGATGCGGCAGCAGAACTGTTTCGGGTATTGTTTGCCGAAGCTACGGAGATCAATTTTTTCTTTGGAAATGCACTGAATGAAAATTATACAGCACTTCATATTGAACGAGAAAAGAAAAAGAATCTGGCACTGGAGCTGATCGAAGCTTTGAAATCCGAAGGAAAAAAAGTGAAGATCTGCTTCTGGTGTGTATAAATGAGGAAAATGGAGAAGAATGCAATGATAACAAGACAGGATTTAATAAATCAAATAGAACTCTATCAGCCGTTTAATGAACAGGAAGAAGCAGATAAAGCTCTGATCTTGCAATGGATCAGGGAGAATGATAACGCATTCTTAAGGGAAAACACCGTCGCCCATATGACGGCCTCTGCCTGGGTAGTGAACAAAGACCGGAGCAAGGTACTCATGGTATATCACAATATCTATGATTCCTGGTCGTGGCTTGGGGGACATGCGGATGGGGAGACGGACCTTCTTGCGGTTGCGCTTCGTGAGGTAAAAGAAGAAGCGGGAATCTCGCATGTGCGCCCGGTATCGGAGGAGATCTTTTCTCTGGAATCTCTTACGGTGGATGGGCATGTCAAGAAGGGAAAGTATGTATCCAGCCATCTGCACCTGAATGTGACGTATCTTCTGGAAGCAGACTGCGAGGAAGCAGTTTCGATCAAAGCAGATGAAAACAGCGGAGTAGCCTGGTTTTCACCCCAGGAAGCACTGGAGCGATCTACGGAGCCGTGGTTTGTTGAACATGTATATACTAAAGTGATAGAAAAAATGAAATAAAGAAAAATGTCAGGGTGATTTATGGTATAATGTTCAGAAGAACACAAAAACGGGAGGGATCGAGTGAAAAAGAAAACATTTAAAAAAGCGATCGTGTTTCTGGCAATGCTGCTATTGGTTTTTGGAAGCCTGGCAGCAGGAAGGCCGCAGAGCGTATCAGCAGCGGTAAGGAATCGTTTTGTAGTAAAGAATGGCAGTTATTATTTTTATGACAAATCGGGAAAGCCTGTAAAGGGATGGCATCGAAGCAAAGACGGTATCTATTACTTTGATAAAGTAACAGGTGCTGCAAAGCCGGGACTCCAGGTGGTCGGTAAGAAAAAATATTATTTCAGCAGGCGTGGAAAAATGTTAACAGGCTGGAAGACTGTAAATAAAAAGACGTATTTTTTCGACAGTACCAAGGGATATATGCATGTTCATGAGATCTTAAAGACAGGTGGCAAACGATATTATCTGGACCATGATGGAGTTCGCAGAACAGGAAAGATTAAAATCGGGAGTAACTGGTATGCGTTCAGCCGTAAGACAGGCGAACAGCTTGTGAACAGCTGGTATCAGGATACAGATGGAGCAAAGTATTTTGCCGGGAAGAATTATTCAATGGTAAAGGGCTTTTATAAGGTTGCTTCTTCCTGGTATTATTTCCGGCCATCGGACAGACGGATGCTTGTCGGCTGGCAGACGATAGGCGGTCATCGTTATCTTTTCCATAATAAAACGGGTGTACGTTTTGAAAAATGCAAGGTGACTCTCAGCAAAAATATGTATTGTTTTGATACGAAAGGCAGGCTGTGCAGGGACAGATGGGCAAAGATCAATGGAAAAACCTATTATGCACAATCGAACGGGCTTCTTGTGACCGGATGGCTTACCAGGACAGAAGGTAAGTATTACTTTAACAGCAAGGGCGAGATGCGGACCGGATGGATCACTGTGAAGGGTAAGAAATATTATATGGAACCGTCTACAGGCATCATGGCAAAGAGCAAATGGATAGACAAAAACCACTATGTGGGAAAAGATGGTGCATGGATCAAGGGTTACGTAGAGAAGGATCTGAGATGGCCGTTATCTTCTCAATATAATTCTATTTCCAGTTATTTTGGACCAAGAAACAAACCGGGAGCAAATGCTTCAAGCTATCATAAGGGAATTGATATTCCGGCACCACAGGGAACGCCGATCTATGCAGCGGCGGCAGGAACAGTCAAATTGATACAGGTAGAATCGGAAAGTGGAGGAGCCGGCAATTATACGCAGATCGAGCATAGCAAAGGTATTGTCACAGAATATATGCATCAGTCAAAATTTGCGAATATAAAAGTCGGCATGAAGGTAAAAAAAGGACAGCTTATCGGCTACGTGGGTAATACCGGCAATTCCTATGGAGCACATCTACATTTTGGCGTGATCGATAACGGGGAACGAAAAGATCCTCTGAAATATGTAAATGTTCCAGAATAAAAAAGAGCGATCTGGAAGAAATAAAATATAAGATAAAGCAGGAGAAATTTTATGAGACTGGTTGTACAGAGAGTACTTCAGGCGGAAGTACAGGTAGATGGACAGAGTATAGGCAAAATAGGCAGGGGCTTTCTGGTGCTGGTAGGTGTCGGAAAGGATGATACAAAGGAAATCGCAGACAAATACCTCAAGAAGCTGCTGGGACTTCGTATTTTTGAGGATGAGAATGGTAAGACAAATCTTTCTCTTAAGGATGTTGGAGGGGAACTGCTTCTTGTTTCGCAGTTTACGCTCTATGCAAACTGTAAGAAGGGAAACAGACCAAGCTTTATCGAGGCGGGCGAACCGGACAAGGCGGAAGCTTTGTATGAATATATGATCGAGGAAGCGGCAAAGCGCGTTCCGGTCGTACAGCATGGAAGTTTCGGGGCAGATATGAAGGTTTCTCTTATTAATGACGGTCCGTTTACGGTCCTTCTGGATGAGCATATTTTATAAAGATACCGAAGATGGGGAGGTAAGGAGTAATGATTATTGATCATGTCAAGGTTTTTACAGAGGATAAGAAGTTTACAGATGGCGGGATCGTCATAAAGGACGGAACGATCGAACAGGTTTATACAGAGGGGAACAGACCGCAGACAGAAGACGAGATCCTTGACGGGAAAGGCATGTACGCGATACCGGGGCTTATTGACCTGCATTTCCACGGATGCAAGGGAGATGACTTCTGCGACGGCAGCAGGGATGCGATCGTCAGGATCGCGGAATATGAGGCTTCTGTGGGGGTGACGGCGATCACTCCGGCGACGATGACGCTTCCGGTCGAGGAACTGGAGCAGATCCTCCGTGTGGCAGCAGAATACAAAAAAGGTCCGCACAGTAAGAAAGAGGCAGATTTTGTCGGCATCAACATGGAGGGACCTTTTATCAGTCCTGCCAAGAAGGGCGCGCAGGATGAGAGAAATATCATTCCGTGTGATGTGAAGGTCTGCGAGCGTTTTCTGAAAGCTTCGGAGGGGCTGGTGAAGTTCATGGGTATCGCGCCGGAGGAGAGCGAAAATGCGGTTGCTTTTATTGAAGAGGTCAAAGATAAAGTAAATGTTTCTCTGGCACATACAAATGCGGATTATGATACGGCTATGGCGGCTTTTAACGCAGGGGCAGACCATGCGGTTCATCTTTACAATGCCATGCCTGCATTTACGCACCGCGCACCGGGTGTGATCGGGGCTGTTTATGACAGTAAGCATGTGATGGCGGAGATCATCTGTGACGGTGTACATATCCATCCGGCAGCAGTTCGGGCGACATTTGAAATGATGGGAGAGGACCGCATGATCCTGATCAGTGACAGTATGCGTGCAGCAGGAATGCCGGACGGTTCCTATACTTTGGGCGGGCTGGATGTAAACGTAGTCGGAAACCGCGCTACACTGGCCTCAGACGGGGCGATAGCAGGTTCTGTGACGAATCTTATGGACTGCATGAAAACAGCGGTTAAAACCATGAATATCCCGTTGGAAACAGCAGTTGCCTGTGCCACGATCAATCCGGCAAAAAGCCTTGGGATCGATGCTGAATACGGTTCCATCCGAGCAGGCAAAAAAGCACACATCGTCCTGATGGATCAGGAACTGAACGTGCAGCAGGTAATTAAGGATGGGGAACTGCTATAGTTGCAGTTTCCTTATAAACATGTTATAGTATATAAAAACACCTAACAAACTCAAAAACCTGCTTCGCGCAGCCAGGAAAGGAGGGACATTCTTGATGAAAGATTATCCATTCAGTGAAAAGACAAAGATCATATGGAAACAATTTATCAGGCAGTTTCAGGAAGAAAGTATTGCATCCTATCAAAGTGATTTCCTGGAATTTACACGATTTACGAAGAAAGATTTCCTAGATATCCATGCAGAAGATGTAGCGGGATTCTACAGAAATCTTGAAAAAAAGATCGAAGAGAAAACACTTGCGCCAAGTACCTGTGCCAAAAAGATCCGGGAACTGAATTCCCTGTCAAATTACGTCTATGAGAATCGTCTGGAATTTGGTATCAGCGATGATTATACGAATCATTTTGCCGATTATGTCAAAAAAGTCCAAAAAGTAAGCATGTATGCAAATGCAGTTCCTGTGGAGGACATTGACCGGCTGCTTGTAGCTGCACAGGAAAATCATATGGCGTACTGTATCATAATCTTGCTTTACCGCATGGGCTTTTCCTCGACAGAGATCATTGACATGAAACCGGAAAATATCCGCCTGTACAATAACGGGGCCTATGCGTTTATGCCAAAACGCGACAAGGCGAATTTTATCCCGGAGGATGTTTACAGGATCCTGGAGTTGTATCTGGCAGAACGAGAATCGAACGAATATCTGTTTTACAATAAATATGGAAATCAGCTCAATACCATGTATATCAGCCGTCTACTGAAGAAATACACGGTAAAAGCAGGGATTCACAATTACAGCGCTCAGCAGCTTCGGAATTCCTGCATTTATACGATGTTTGCATATGGAGCAGATACGGAAGGTGTTGCAGAGGAAATGGGGATCACACCGGATAATCTGAAGCGTTATAAGCGTAATTATATAGATGAGACCTCCAGAAGTATCCGAAGTATGGTCAAATTAAAGGCAGATCTTCCGGAAAATGAATAAACAGAAAGAAGGAATTTTTTATGCGTCAGGAACAATTTAAAATGGAACGTCAGGGACTGATCAAAGTCGGCGATGTCGTGGAAATCTCGGAATTTCAGTCCTACATGAATTACAGTTACATCATAGAACCGGCCGTGGCAATGTCCGGATGTTACAAAAACTCCGAACGAATCAAATCCAAAACCGGCGTGATCAAAAAAATCGACCACACACCAAGGGGATTTATGGTAACGGCTGAATTTGAGGAATAAAGGCAAAATCCGGGATATGGCTGGAATCTGCATATATCTATATGAAAAACTACGGTTTGTCGTATAGATATAGATAACTGCTGTCAGTTGTATTTTTCGGGATTTACTGATGATTTGATTTTAAGGAGTTAAATTTTTATGGAGAAAAAAACAACATATCACGAACAAAAAGATGTCGAGAATATTTTAAGGCTGCGTGAAGTTCTCTCAACGCTGCCGCCGTTTTGCAGGGATTATTTTCGTGCGATCGATACGACGACTACGACCAAGACCAGGATTTCCTATGCCTACGATATCCGGATTTTCTTTCAGTTTCTTCTTGATGAAAATCCGGCATTTAAGGATTACAAAATGACGGATTTTACAGTTGATGTCCTGGATCAGATCAAGGCTCTGGATCTTGAGGAATATCAGGAATATCTCAAGGTCTACCAGGCTGGTGACAAAACCGAAACAAACGGCGAACGTGGGCTCAAACGAAAGATCTCTGCCCTTCGGAGTTTTTATGCATATTATTACAGAAGGGAAATGATCGAGACAAATCCGACCGTACTTATCGATGTGCCAAAGATCCATGACAAAAGCATCATCCGGCTTGATACCGATGAGGTTGCTCTCCTGCTTGATTATATAGAACATTGTGGCGACCAACTTACCGGTCAGAAACGTGTCTACTATGAGAAAAACAAAGAACGCGATCTGGCGATCGTGACTCTACTTCTCGGAACCGGTATCCGAGTTTCGGAATGTGTGGGACTTGATATTGAAGATGTGGATTTTAAGAATAACGGAATAAAGGTCACCCGAAAAGGTGGAAATGAAATGGTTGTATATTTCGGACCGGAGGTAGAAAAAGCTCTGAAACGTTATCTGGAAGTCCGCGAGAATATCATTCCGCTGGAAGGCCATGAACACGCTCTCTTCTACTCTGCCCAGCGCCGCCGTATCGGTGTCCAGGCGATCGAGAATCTTGTCAAGAAATATGCCCAGCAGATCACGACCACCAAAAAGATCACACCGCACAAGCTCCGCAGCACCTACGGTACGGCCTTGTATCAGGAAACAGGTGATATTTACCTTGTTGCAGATGTTCTTGGCCACAAGGACGTAAATACGACCAAGAAACACTATGCAGCGATCGACGATGCCAGAAGACGCCAGGCGGCGAAGGCAGTTAAGCTGCGCGAGGATTGACAACTGCTGCCAGCCACAGCCATATCATAGATGTGTTTATATGCATTGTTTTATGTGCATTTATGGCGAATCAGATAAACAAAAAAGAACACCATTCTGAGAAGCATATCCCCAGGATGGTGTTCTTTTTTGTTATAATTATAAGTTTATAAGTATTTCAGCATCGTCTCAATCAGAAATTTTTCTTCCCCCATCGGCAGCTCGGAAAACAGCATGTTTTCGGCACGTTCGTCTGTATAGGACAGGGTACCCATCAGCAAAAAACATAGAAAACAGCATCCCCATTTCTGTATGTTTATCTTAACCGTGTTCATATCATTCCTCCCTCATCATGTCGCAAATCCGCCTCTTATCAATAAAGACACAAAAAAAGAACCACCGGAATAGCCGTATGGTTCCGTCTACAAAATATATTAGCATATCTTTCAGATTTTGTCGAACAAATTGTATAAGAATAAACACAAAAAATGCACCAGTCAATGAAAGGACCGATGCATTTTGACTATATGATATTATCCTGCCAGATGCAGTGCTCCTATCAGAAAGATCCAGCTCAGTCCATAATAGGAAATAACAGCCACAAGGTCGTTGACTGTAGTGATGAGCGGACCGGAAGCAACTGCCGGGTCGATGTGGATCTTTTTGAAGAATAACGGAATGCAGGTTCCTACGGCACTGGAGATCAGCATTGCGAGCAGCAGGGAAGAACCGATGCAGGCAGATACCGCAAAGGCAAAGATAAGGGTTTTGCCTTTAAATAACCAGATATACAATCCGATCAGCACAAAGGACATAAGTCCAAGCACACCGCCGTTGCACAGACCGATACGCATTTCCTTAAAAACAAGTTCCAGTTTCTGTTTGCCGGTGAGGGATTCATCCATCAGTACACGGATCGTTACAGCCAGTGACTGGGTTCCGACATTACCTGCCATATCCAGGATCAGTGACTGGAAACACATGATGATCGGCAGATTGGTCACAACCTTTTCAAAGATTCCGACAACAGAGGAAACGATCATGCCAAGTCCAAGAAGGACGATCAGCCATGGCATTCGTTTCTTCATACTTTCTTTGAGAGGTTCCTTGAGATCCTCCTCAGCAGTCAGACCAGCCAGTTTCGCATAGTCCTCTCCCATCTCATCATCGACGAGATCTACGATGTTTGCAGATGTGATAACACCGATCAGGCGGTTATCGTTATCAAGGACCGGAATGGAATCTTCGGAATAATCCTTGAGGTCTTCCATACAGTCATCGATCAGGGCTGTTCCGTATACATACGGGTAGGAAGTGACGATCAGTTCACTGAGCGGATGATCCTGGCGCGCGATGATCAGATCCTTCAGATCGATCGCACCGTAGAATTCCTGATTGCTGTTTACGATAAAAATGGTAGAGATATTGTCATTCTGAGCTGCCTGGGATACCAGCGCACTCATGGCTTCCTTCACAGAAAGATGATCCTGGATCACGATATAGTTGGTGGTCATCCGGCTTCCGATTTCTTCCTCATCGAAAGAATTGATCATCTCGATATCATGTCTCGCTTCATCATCCAGTAACTCGATCAGAAGTCTTCTTTTTTCTTTGTCAAAATGCTGCAGGATTTCAGCCAATATGTTTGTTTCTGTTCGGGAAAGGATCGCAGCAGCTTTCTTGAGGCTCATTTCTTCGAGATAAGTGACTGCCATCTCCTCATCAGTGTATTCCAGAATATCCGATAAAGTATCAAGATCAAAGATTCGGTAAAGCTTGTTTCGTTCTGCAGAAGAAAGCTCCGGCAAAACATCTGCAATGTCGTTTTCGTGGAAATCCTGCAGACGCTTGGAAAGGACTGCCGGAGATATATTGCTTCTGATTACTTCAAGGATTTCTTTTGTGTAGTCCTGTGTTCTTTTTTCCATCCTGTTTTCCTCCTTTTTCGTGGTTTCCGAAAAAGAGCACACCAAAACAAGGCATGGTCTTTCTCAGAGCATGTCAATTGGTATCATTGTTAAACGGATATTTGAATTCCGTTTCGCTATTTGGTTAGATTGTGTTCAGGGATTTTACAGGATAAAAAAGAGAAAAATAGAATAGAATGTAAATTAAAACAGAATGTGACGTGTCATCTCACAAACTACTGCTCTCTTTGATCCTGTGTTACTACTTCGCCCGTGAGAATCACAACTCTCCATTCTGTTCACCTGCCTTTGTATAATTGAATTTTATTGACGGTCATATTATAACCCGCTCACCAGGGGATGTCAAACGGTTTTATCTTAATATTTATTTAGATTACATAATCATACTTATGGTAACTAAAATGGTGCGCAGAAAAAGAACCCTGCTAGCCAGCAGAGTTCTTCTCATCTCCATATCCTATGTAAAATTTAATGAAATCGTAATTATAATGCAGTCACGACCTTATCCTGGAATGCTTCCGGAACTTCTTCCTTGTCAAGAGACATGCTGATGATGAATTTTACATTGAACTTCTCACCAACTGCTGTCAGCTGTTCCAGAGTATTGGAAACATCCTGTCCCTCTAATTTAGCGGTTGTCAGGAAACTGTCGAGATATACCTGCTCAAGGTCGTGGTCCTGAGAAATGATTCCGCATACGAAACCAACGAATTCATCGGCGTTCTTGATCGGATATACAGAAACATCGATCAGACGAACCTTGTTGTTCAGTTCATACATGTGTTTCGTGCTCTTGTCTAAGTAAACAATGCTGCCATTTGCATCCTTAATTGCGCCGTTCACTTTGTCTAACAGTACTTTTGTTTTGCCCTTGCCTTTCTTTCCTACAATCAGTTCAACCATCCTGTTTTCCTCCTTAGACACAATATGATATTAATTTTGAACAAATACGATAATTAATATGTTTGTATTATAGTGTATTTTGTATCAAATTTCAATAGAGAATTGCAAGTTTTTGTGAAATTTTCATTAATATTGTAGTGTAGCACAGAAAAGGATTTAATTTTCCTGTACCAGAGGGATTCCTGAACGGGAATAATCGTAATCAAGATAGTAATCCAGTGTTTTCTGTATCCGTGATCCATAGTTTTCTCTGGTCATAAGTCCTTTTCCATCGTGGATCCAGTGGATGATCTCGTCGCTGATCTTATCACTGTAATGTGTGTCATCTTTGTAATTATCGAGATTACAGGTGACATCAAAGAAATCTGAGAAGGAAAAAAGCTTCACGTTATCATATTCCAGAAGCATTTCTGCCTGTAACTTTTCTGCCTGAAGATAACGTTCCAGGTTTCCACTGCATTTCTGAGTATACCACCAGGCAGCACTGTAAGGCGGCGTATAGAAGTAAAAAGTGGTTTCCGGATGTGCTTTGACCATATCAAGAACATTGTCCTCCACATTATGCCGGACAAGTTCAGCATTTTTTTCGGAAAATTTCTTCTGCGGGGTATCTTTACGCGGAACTCTGTATTTTTGAAGTACATGATCCTTACCGATAGGATAGTCTGCTGCCCAGGAACTGTAATGGTCCATATCCGGTGTTTTCTGTTTATTGAGCGTATATTTTATTACACTGAGTGTATTGTCGATGAAGACATCCTTGTTAAAAAGATACTGTACATCATTCCAGATATTATCATCGTACAGATAGGTCGGCACATTGTCATAATTGTAATGTGACTTATCATCAAAAATCTTGCTGTAATCCAGACAACGGAAGATGCATTTTATATCGGATTTATTCTGAAAGATTGCCCGGACTTCCTCCTCGATCGCCCAGTAAGTGTCACCGGTAAGAGTCACCTTTACCGAATGCGTTCCGAACAGATCATCAAACTGTGAGGTCTTGAAATTCTGCATCATGGAAGTACCGGTGATCGCGGCATCATAATCAAAGTTTCGAATGATTCCATTGTTAAGATAACGTTCCCGTCCTCTTTCAAGAGGATAATCCAGTTGCTTCAGAGGCTTGTGATAATGAAAAAAAGGATCGATCACTGCCGTTATACCGCCTGCGAGGACAAGAAGTGCACCTGTCCCTGCAAGTACTGTTTTTACAAATTTATTACTGTTCATAGCATTGCTCCCTAAAAGTTAAAGTAGAGAAATTCCGATACGCCGGAAAGGGTAAAGATCCCCCACACCAGACAGAATACGGTAAGTACAGCCAGCTTAGCGGTAGGACGGAATTTCATTTCCTGGTTATTTTTAAAGTTAAGACATAAGAAGAACAGTCCGGCAAGCAGCACCAGTGCATCGACGCCACGGATAGAAGCCATGATCTTATTCAGCACCGGAATATGACTGTAGATCAGATGGAATTCCTTTAACTGAAAGGTCTGTAAAAAAGGTGCCCGGACATTCAGATTTTTGAAGCCAAGGATCCTTTTGATGAATGCAAATGCCTGAGAGATGGAATCTGCCCGGAAAAAGATCCATGTTACGTTTACGAACAGAAAAGTTACAGCCCACTGCATTACTTCATGCATACTCTCCCACTGCTTTTTGAACATTCTTGTGAGGGCATTTCCAATTCCATGCAAAAATCCCCAGAAAATAAATGTCCAGTTTGCACCATGCCAGAGGCCGCTGACAAGGAATACGGTAATGATATTTATGTAAGTACGGACCGTTCCCCTGCGGCTTCCGCCAAGCGGGAAATATACATAAGTCCGAAGAAATCTGGTCAGGGTCAGATGCCATCTCTTCCAGAAATCTATAATAGATAAAGCTTTGTATGGAGAATTAAAGTTCATCGGAATCTGGATATTGAACATATATCCAAGTCCGGTTGCCATATCACAGTACCCGCTGAAATCAAAATAGATCTGAAAGGTATATGCGAGCATTGTCAGGATCGCTTCCATAGAAGTAAGATTCTGACTGAGATGACCATATCCCCATGCGACAGATACACTTAAAGTGTCGGCGATTACGGCTTTTTTGACAAGACCGGCTGCGAACATATACAGGCCGTGCGCCATGTTGTCCCAGTTGATCTTCCAGTTGTTTTTGTCCTCAAACTGTGGAAGGACTTCGTTATGCAGAACGATCGGACCTGCGATCAGCTGCGGGAAAAAGGTTACAAACAATGCATAGTCCGCAAAATTATATTCCTTTGTCTCTCCACGGTAAGAGTCTACCATATAAGAAACCTGCTGGAAGGTAAAAAAGCTGATACCCAGCGGCAGGACGATATTCTTTAACTGGAAGTCCGTGGAAAAAACTTTATTCAGATTATCTACGAAGAAATCATAGTATTTGAAATAAAATATCAGACCAAGGTTAAAGATCAGCCCAATAGCAAGCAGTGACTTTTTCAAAACAGCGATCTGAGCTGCTGACATTTCCCATTTGCGCTGCAAAAGCTGAGACAGCAGATAATTGACAATGATACTGCTGCACATGATCCAGAGATAATTTGGGTTAAAATAACCATAAAACCAGAAAGACATAAGGATCAGAGTAATTTTGGCAAAGACCGGTTTTCCGAGTTTATGAAGTCCATAGTAACTTCCAAGTGTCAGTGGAAGAAAAACAAATATAAATATGTAAGAATTAAATAACATGTCGTTTGTGTACTTCCCCCTAAATTAATTTTTAAATTTTGTACCAATTATCAACTATAAGGGAAAGTTTAAGGTTCGTCAAGGTCAAGTTTTTCTTCCACTTTGCAGGCACTCAGAGATCAGGGTTAAAGCTCGTTGATGCTCTCTGTGATCGGAAGGCACTGGATCCGTCTGGCTGTCTGCATCTGCATTTAACTGAACACCGACGAGATTGTAATCCTCTGCTCCCATCAGGCGGTGAAACAATGCCTCCGGACAGATAATGGTCACATCATCAGAAAATGCTCCCTCCAAAAATGCACAGGTGATCTTAAGATCTGTGCCATTGACCGTTACTGTATCGCCAACTCTCAGAGGATTGTCTTTATTATAGATGGTCATGACTTCGTTTTTATTTCATCAACACCACCGATCCCGGACACTTTGAAGTCCGTTTCGCCGGAATGGGCTGTGAAGGTAAGGGTATCGCCTGTCTGTATCTGGTAATGCTCTGCGGCACCGGGACCGAGCAGAAGCTCATATTTATCTTCCGCCCACAACTGCTTCTGCTCATCTTTGGTGCGAGCAATCTCAAGAGCATAGCCCTGTTTCTTAAGGGCAAAGGATAAGCCATTTAACAGACTTAAGTCATCTTCGACCAGTAATATGTGTTTCATGTTGTCTCCTCTTTGGTTCTATATTATTAAGTCCAGTATAGTGCGGGTTGAAGAGGGATGCAACTTACATTCTTGTAAGACTGGGATAAGAGGTAAAAAAAGAGTGAAGCTTTCAAAACTCCACTCTTTGTCTGAATGATAGATCATTTTCTGTGCGTCTGCAGAAGTTCGAGTAAAATCTCATACACCGCTTCGTTTTTTTCTATGATAAGTGCCAAATTTTCTTTTGCCTGGTTCAGGAGGTGAAAAAGGGTTCGTACGTCGGAACTTCTGCCTGAGGTTCGGGAGGAGGAACGGAGATATCCTTCTGTATCGTAATAATAACGCTTATCCAGAACGGTGACGAGACGATTAATGTCGCGGACGGCGGTGGTGTTCAGGTCTGCTGGTATGTCTGTTTTGCGGTACTGGTAGTGCTGATAAAAGTAGCCGTCAAGTAAGGTTTGGGTTTCTCTCTCATTGTTGGCATAGACGACTTCGATATGAGGATAATATCTGTTGCCTTTTTTCTTTGGCAGATGGAGCATATTCTGGATGAAGGAGGAAAGCTCGGCATTGGTGCGGATGCGGTTGGTCAGATGGAAGGTCAGGAGCTTGGGCAGGTTTTCCATCTGCTGAATGGTGCTTTGATCCATTTCCTCTGGAGAGATCATATCCTCGGAATCGCTGGAAAAGATCACGGGCTGGTGATTAACTGCATTTAGAAGAATGTCAAGTTTTGGAGCGGAAAGCAGATGAGCTTCATCTACCAGGATGGCGCTGTAGGAATCAAAGCTGACTGGTTCCCTTTCATTAGCAAGCTCTTTGTCGGTGAGAAAATCAATCCTCTGCAGGCGTTCATGCAGGATTTCCCAATCCCTGGCAGCTTCTCCGCAGTGGATCATGCAGACTCTCTGGCGGACAGACAGTTTCATGGCAATGTCATAGAGCAGCAGGGTCTTGCCTGTCCCTGGAAGTCCATTGAACCAGTAATAACCGGTGTGTTCTGCACGGATCTTTTTGAGAATCTGTCGTTCGATGTCGCGCTGTTGCGAAGTCAGGAAATATTCTTTCCGGAGAAAACGGGCAGGTTCTGTCAGCGGAGAGATCAGATAAAGTTCTGCCTGAAAAAGATCCTCTATATCTCCCTCATAATCAGGACATTCCTTATGGAGAACTGCACACAGATGTTCCCAGTCTGCTTCTATGATATGGTCATGGTTTGTCAGCTTCACAAGCCGGTCCTGGCTGCTGATATAAGTATAAGAATGGATCGGCTTTCTAAGTACAGACAGATAATACCGGTTCTGCAGAAGCTGTTTGCAGATCGCTTCATCGGATACTACACCACTTTTTAACTCGATATTTACGATCTGGTCTTCTTTGATCTGGAGAAGGTCAAATTCCTTTCCAAGCTTTGGAATCTGGAAAGAATAGAAAAAACGAAGAGAGCAGATCTGCGGAATATGCACTTCCAGACGTTCTGTCAGAGCCTTCATGCTCTCCATCTCCCACTCTCTCATCCGAAGAAAATATCCCCTCCCCGATAACTGCCGCTCCAGTTTCTGAAGATTGTCGAGCGTCTGGTTTCTGGTGATGGTATAGATGGAAATAGATTTCATAATGATTTACCTGACCTCTTTTTTGAGGATCTTGTTAAACAATGTAAAAAAGGTGATCGTGGTAACAGCCGCGGCAAGGATATCACTTACCGGTTCTGCCAGGAAAACAGCGAACACTTTGTTCGAGAAAAAATTCGGCAGCAGGAAGATCAGCGGGATCAGCAGAATGATCTTCCTGAGGCAGGCAAGGAGAAGGCTTACTTTTGCCTGACCGAGTGCCATGAAACTCTGCTGGCAGCAGATCTGGAAGCCGATGGAGAAGATTACTGCCATATAGATGCGGAGTGCCCAGGTGGAATATTCTACCAGTTCTTTATTTGAGGTAAAAATGCCGGCAAAAAGCTGCGGGAACAGCATGACTACGATCCAGAAGAAGATCGTATATGTAATACATACGATAAACTGTGTAAAAAATGCTTTTTTGACACGTTCGGTCTGTCTTGCGCCGTAATTATAGCTAATGATCGGCTGGCCGCCCTGGCAGATTCCCTGCAGCGGCATGGTGACAAGCTGGCTGATGCTTGTGATGATCGTCATTGCACCGACTGCGAGATCTCCGCCGTAGCGGGAAAGACTGCTGGTAAAGCTGACAGACAGAAGGCTTTCCGTTGACATCATCACGAAAGTAGAGATCCCAAGTGCAAGGCAAGGACCAAAGACCTTTGGTTCCAGCCGCAGATTATTTCTTTTTAACCTTAAAATGGTTTTCTTTCCAGTCAGGAAGCGCAGGATCCACACTGCTCCTACTGCCTGACTTAAGACAGTAGCAAGTGCTGCTCCTCTCACACCCATTCCAAAAACAAAAATAAAGATCGGATCGAGGATGATATTGATAATTGCACCGATGACAGTCGTCATCATACTGATCTTCGCAAATCCCTGTGTAGTGATAAAAGGATTCATTCCAAGAACGATCAGTACAAAAAAGCTTCCAAGGATGTAAATACGTGCATATGCCGTGGCATAGGATAAAGTCGCGCTGCTTGCGCCAAAAAGTTTCAGCAGTGCAGGTGCACTCCAGTAAAAAAGAAATGTCAGCAGGATGGAAATTCCAAAAAGCAGGGTAAAACAGTTGGCTACGATTTCTTCTGCGAGATCATTGTCATTTTTTCCCATTGCGATCGCTGCACGTGGTGCTCCGCCGGAACCTACCAGCATCGCAAAGGCATTGAGAAGCATCAGGATCGGAGTAAAAAGTCCAACTCCGGTAAGTGCTGCGGCACCGATATTCGGGATGTGACCGATATAGATTCTGTCTACAATGTTGTACAGCAAATTGATGATCTGAGCGATCACTGCCGGTATTGCAAGCTGGGCAAGTAATTTGGGGATGTTTCCTGTTGCCATAGGATTTGAAGTGTTTGATTCTTGTGTTTTGGTCATGATTTTAGTCCTTTTGTTTGTAAATTGAAAAATGTAAAGTTGTTGGGATTAGGCTGTTTTTGTTGATAAATGCGCGGAGCGCAAGAGGGTTTTGGTTTGTTATATGTATTTATTATACTATAACATTTTGACTTATATAAAACATTAACACATTTTTTTATTTTATAAAAACAACAGCCCAGAGCTCTGTCATTCTGCATAAACTCTTTGGGCTGTCTCTTTTTATACATTCATGTATTATACGGTATTGATGTTCTCCAGAAGAGAACTCATCTCCTGATACAGAAGTTCCTTGCTGGAAGCTCCCATTACAATGGATACAAATGGATTTCCATATTCATTCTGACATAACAATGCCAGACAGTTTCCTGCACTGCTGGTGGTTCCCGTCTTACCTCCAAGGATCGTAACACCCTTTGGTGCTGTTGCTTCTCCTGTAAGGTAATGGTCGGTTGCGGTCAATACTACACTCGCATCAGAGCCATCGCTGTATTTATAATTTGCAGTATAGCTTCCCATCTGTGTGATCTCTGTAAATTCAGGATACTTGAGCGCTTCTTTGAGCATCAGATAGATGTCATATGGTGTTGTATAATGGTTCTCATCCTGCAGTCCATGTGGATTTGTGAAATGTGTTCCTGTACATCCAAGCTGTGCGGCATAAGCATTCATCATGGAAACAAAATTCTCGGTTGAGCCGCCGACATGCGTTGCGATCGCAGATGCAGCATCGTTTCCTGAATATACAAGGAGACAGTGCACCAGTTCATCCATCGTTACCTGATCTCCCACCTGGAAACCAACTCGCTGAGAGCCTTCCTCCAGAGTTACATTCTCCTCTGAAATTGTGACAATATCGTCCATGTTTCCATTTGTAAATGCCAGGAGTGCTGTCATGATCTTGGTGATACTTGCAGGGTATACTTTCTCGTAAGCTCCCTTTGCATACATCACAGATTTGTCATTGATATCCAGGAGAAGTCCCTCCTGTCCCTCCTCCAGTGTCACAGAATCCAAACTCTGGTCACCGCTTACCACACAGAGGTCTGCGGCAAAAGAAGCAGCTCTTGAAGTTGACTTAAGTGTGTTCTGATATTGGAATTCCTGATTGATATCAAATGCCTGTACCTGTCTGCCAAAGGAACGTCCCTTCTGCAATAAGAAGTACCCTCCTCCACACAATACGACTGCCAGAAGAAGCACCGTTACTATAGCCGGAAGGAAATTCCTTCTGCGGCGTTTTTTCCGGCGTGCCGCCGGATTTCTCCTTGCCTGTGCCGGACTGACAGGGCGTGCACTTTTGCTCTTGGTCTGCTGGGTGTGTGAAACACTTCCTGTCGGTCTTGCTGACCGGGCTGCTTTTTTTCTGGTGGAAGCGGCGAATGAGGAAGTATTACGAGACCTTGCTGGTCTCTCCTGCATCTCTTCTCTTATGCGCTCACGCGGCTGTTCTTTTTTCATAGGTAATCCTCTTTCTGATTTACTGACTTTTTGCGAATTTCCTTATTGTATGCACTGCTCTGTAAGCCTACATTCAGGACAAGCCCCATTCCAAGATAAAGACTGACGAGAGAAGTCAGGCCATAACTTACAAAGGGAAGCGGTGTACCTGTATTTGGTGCGATTCCTGTTGCAACACAGATATTCAGGAAACTCTGCAGAGAAACGATACTCGCCATTCCGCAGCATATGATCTTACCTGACAGATCCTTGGCCCGAAGCCCCATCCGGATACATTCTATCGAGATTGCCAGAAGCAGAAGAATGATCGTACAGCAGCCAAGGAAACCATATTCTTCGCCTGCAACTGCAAAAATAAAGTCTGTCTGGTTCTCAGATACAAAGTTTCCTTCATTTACAGAAGCAACTTCATCGTTTCCTGACAGTTTCTTGCCGATCAGTTCACCTGATGCGATCGCTGTCTTGGAGTTATTCTGCTGCTGAATGTCATCGCTGTACTCATCATTCTCAGGATAAAGGAATGACATGATTCGATCTCTCTGATAGTCCTTGATCAGTTTCTGATCCGGCTGAACAACAATAGAAAGAAAGATGATGATCAACGGGATCAGGATCAGGAATGTTCCGCCAATGATCTTGTAGCTAAGCCCTGCAATATAGATCAGGATGCAGAACACAGCCAGCATCATAAGCGTATTCTTAAGGTCCGGCTGCTCATAGATCAAAAGAAGTGGAACAGCCAGCAATAAAACTGATTTCGCCAGTGTTTTCGGCGTATTCAGATCTTCTTCGTGGTCCATAAAAAACCTGGCAAAAAACAATATAATGATGATCTTTGACAACTCTGTCGGCTGGAAACGGATAAATCCAAAATCGATCCAGCGCGCTGCACCGTTCGCAGAATCACCAAACAGGCGAACGATCAGAAGAAGGGCGATGTTCGCGCCATACATGATCCACTGGAAATTGGATATCCAGGAATAATCGATCAGTGAAAGAATCACCATGAAGATCAGTCCCATGATAACACCGATCATCTGCTTACTCCGCAGGTCATCTCTGGCACTTCCAACCAGAATGATTCCTATCACACTGATCGCAAGAAGAAAGATCACCAGTCTGAAATTATAAAATCGTAACTTATACTGTTTAATCATTTTGTATCTTATTCCCTTTTCTTATATACCGGAATATCCGCATGAAGAACCGGCGGTTCCTGGCTGATCCGGAATACAACGCCATCTTCATCTATGGATACGTATTTTTTTACTGTGCGGATCATATCATCTTTCAGCAATTTCATCATCTGCGGAGAACAGTCGATCCGCTCTGAAACCAGAAGGAGCTTCATCCGGTTCCTTGCATATTCAGCGGAGCGGTTCCTGAATTGCAAAAATGCTTTCATACAAATCCTCTCCCTCTGCTTATGGATCATTTACGGAAAAAATCTCCAATTCGCTGAAACATTCCTTTTTTTGATCTGAGTTCTGCAAAAGGAACCTCCTCGCCAAGAAGCCTCCGGCAGATATTGCGGTATTCCTCCTCTGCCTGAGAATTCTTTCCCGAAAGCGGTTCTCCCTGATTGGCCGCGATCACGATCTGCTCATCATCAAGGATCGTACCGATCAGATCCACGGCAAGGATCTCGATCACATCCTCTACAGACATCATATCTCCACGTGCGATCATATCAGGACGAAGCCGGTTAATGATCAGATGGATATCCCTGATATCTTCTGCTTCAAGAAGTCCAATGATACGGTCTGCATCACGGATCGCAGATACCTCCGGTGTTGTTACGACAAGTGCCTTATCTGCCCCGGCGATCGCATTTCGAAATCCCTGCTCAATGCCGGCCGGACAGTCAAGAAGAACAAAATCAAACTCTTCCCTGAGTTCCTCTGTCAGCTTGATCATCTGCTCCGGTGACACTGCCGACTTGTCCTTCGTCTGCGCAGATGGCAGAAGAAACAGTTCCGGATGCCTCTTGTCCTTGATCAGTGCCTGCTTCAGACGGCAGTTTCCATTTATCACATCCACAAGATTATACACGATACGATTCTCAAGTCCCAGGATCACATCCAGGTTCCGAAGACCGATATCTGTATCGACAACGACTGTCCGCTTGTCCAGCATTGCCAGACCTGTGCCAATATTGGCAGCTGTCGTTGTCTTGCCTACGCCACCCTTACCGGATGTAATTACTATCACTTCGCCCATGTTTCTGTATCCTCCTCAAAGATATGTTCCAGACTTCTGGTATTTTCTTCTGTGATCTCAGACACAGGGCAGATGCCCTGATATCTGTTAATCATTTGAAGTATTGCTGGTATCGCTGGAGGCATAGCCTGTCAGAATCGTATCTTCATCTGCCAGATCATAAATGTACTGTAAGATGTCATTTGCAGTCAGGCAGGCATTTCCTGAACTATATCCATTTGCAATGCGGACAGCAAGTGCATACTCCGGCTCACCTGTAGACGGAGATGTGGTATATCCGATAAACAGACCGTGGTTTGGATGATAGATATCCAACTCGGCGGTACCTGTCTTACCGGAGAGTGTTACTCCCAGTCCATTAAACTGTTCATGTGTCTGAACCACTCTTCGCATACCATCATGGATATCTTCCCAGACATTGTCTGGAACATCACTCATCTGATTCTTGACAGACGGTGCATACTCATTGAGGATTTTTCCCTGTGAGTCTGTGACCTTGTCCAGAAGAGAAAGATCATAAACAGTTCCTGAAGTTGCAAGTGCTGTTGCATAACGTGCCAGCTGGCTGGTACTGAACAAATGGTTACCCTGTCCAATGTAAGACGGAACCGCCTTACTGTCAGAAACATGCGGGGATGCCTCGGAAATCTCAATTCCAGTCTTTTCATCGAGACCGATCTCAGATGCATACTGCTGCAGCTTCGAAAGGCTTAAAGTCTCTGAGAAATCTCCATCAGCATTCTTGCCTGCAAGGAAACCGATCATATTGAAATAGTAGTTACAGGACTGCTCGATCGCACCACGGATCTCAAGAGCCCCATGTCCCTGTCGGTTCCAGCAGTAGATCGCAGGTGTTACCAGATCGAATTTACCAGTACATTCATAGTAAGTTCCATCATCAATAATACCTTCCATCATACCTGTGATCGTCGACAAAAGTTTCAGTGTAGATCCAGGTGCCGTCGTCTGCTGTGTCGCTTTGTTAAAAAACGGACTGGACTGATCAAGCGCCAGTTTGGAATAATAACTGGTATCCATGTTATTGCTGAGTTTATTATTATCATATCCAGGATAAGAAACACATGCAAGAACTTTTCCTGTATTTACATCCGTAATGACTGCTGACGCAGAACACGGTGCAAGTGCAAGCTGTGCCGGTTCGATCTCCAGGTTGGCGATCTTGTTGATCATGAAATCATACGCTGACATCTGACCGGAGGCAAGACTTTCATAACTTGCATCATCCTTGGAAAGGACGCCCTGCTCGTAAAGTACCAGGCAGATATCCTGTCCGGAAATCTGGTCATTCATAAGCATGTACTTGTACAGAAGCTTAGAAAAACCTGTGTCTGTCTTCAGGTAGTCTGTAATATAATCTGTCAGTGCTTTGTAAACTTCATCTGAATCCAGATATTCCCCATCCGGTGAGATGACAGAAATATCGATCCAGTTCTGACTGGCTGCATAGTTCAGATAATCCTTGAGACTGATGCTCTGGTCTGTCGCCCATGCCTGATAAGTTGCATCCGAAGTATCTACAGAATCTTTCTTGATCACACCCAGTGTATCTCTGAGGATCGTATCACAGATATAAGAAAGATATTCCTGAAGTTCCTTGGATTCATCTTTGTATGCAGGTGGATTATCCATTGTCAATCTGTTAGTTATTGTATCAAAAACTTCCTGCTGCTTTTGTTGAAATTTGGCATATAAATTTTTTTCTGTATCAGAAGCATTCTGGTCACTGAATTTGTCAATGTCGATCACACTGTTGGAGATCAGGGCATTATATACATCATAGATCGGAACGATGATCTTACTTGCATCCTGCTCCCCTTCATAGTCAAATTCCTTAACTGCTTCGATCTTGTTCAGGAGGATACCGGCAACCCTCTGCTTGAGGATCTGATAGATCGCAGCCTGCCAGTCTGAATCCACAGAAAGATAGACATCGTTTCCTGCCTGCGGCTCTATCGTTGTATCATTGTCGATCCTGAGGACTTTACCAAGGTTATCAACGGTAACTGTTTCCTGTCCGTCCGTTCCCTGAAGATCCAGTTCCATATACTGTTCGATACCGGCCTTACCGATCACGGCATCATTGGAGTATTTCGTATCCTGCTTCTTAAGATCTGCAAGTTCATCAGAGGACGCCTTACCGGTATATCCAAGCAGCGGTCCCATACTCTCGTCCTCTACATACTGACGGCTGGAATCCTCCAGAACGTCGATTCCCTGAAGTTCGTTCTGGTTTTCTTTGATCGCTGCAACTGTACGTTCACTTACATTTGTTGCGATAGTAACTGCCATATATTTCTGGAAACTGTTTGTACTCAGCTCATAACGCATGATCGCAATATCCAGGACTTCCTGTTTCGTGAGTTCCTGCGGAAGTCCGTACTGGGTAAGTTCTGCATCTGTATAGGCCTCATCGCCATAAAGCACGATAGAAAATCCCTTATTGCCGCTCAGATAATCCATCATCTCATCAGCGCTTGCTGCAGCCTCTTTTTTGGTCAGGTCATCAATAAGCGCATGACCATAAATATCTGCCTTGAATCGGTTCAGTGTAAATCCCGGATCAATGTCAAATACATAATTTCCGCTGTTATCCAGTTTAATATGAAAAGTATCCGAAAGACTGTCCCCGTTTTCGGCAAGGATCTGCAATACCTTGTAAGCCGTTCCATTTAATGTCAGGTTTTTCTGACGGTTCGTATCATAGCTTCCATTATCTTCGAATGTCAGAGAATACGACAGAACATTGGAAGCGATCAGTTTATTGTTTCTGTCATAAATATTACCTCTGGTACTTTTGAGGACACGTGTCTTGGTAGTCCTTGTCTGGAATTCATCGATGTAGTCCTCTCCCTGGATGATCTGCAGCTCATAAAGCTGACGGATCAGGATAAATGACAACAAAATAAATACAAGCAAAAGCACAGAGGTTCGTTTCAGTTGGATTTTTTTGAATATTTTTTTTATTTTAGTACCCAAATAGATTCCCTTTCTTTCCTGGTCGCACTCATGAAGCGATGATTAATATAATAAAAGATCTTGTATACGATCATTGTCAGAAATACTGTATAAAAAATTTCCGGGATAATGATCCTGTACAGATATTTAAAAATCCCAAGTCTTCCTCGAAGGAAAAACTGAAGCCCATATACTGCCAGATTATAAAGAAGATCCATAATGGCTGTAAGAACCATCGGGACTTTAATATCATCATCATAATAGATACGAAATGCATAGCCGCTGAAAAAGCCTGCATACATATAGATCAGTGCATAAAATCCAAACACGGATCCATAAAACAGATCTACAAGCAGGCCACTGAAAAAGCCGGTCCAGAGACCACTTTTACGGCCACGCATCAGACCCATAGATACACAGAGGACCAAAAGCAGATTCGGTGTGATCGAGCCAATTGATATCTTCTGGAGTAATGTAGACTGCAAAAGGAAACACACAATGATCGTAAAGAAAAGAACGATCTTACTTTTCATTAGTTAGCTCCTTCCTGACTCGTATTTTCATCTGATGTGCTGCTGTCATCAACAGAATCCTGTTTGTTTACAGTGATCACAAAAACATCTTTCAGATGCTGAAAATCAACAGGTGTGACGATCGTACCGGTCTTGGTCAGATTATTCGTATCCAGTTCGATCTCGCTGACATAACCGACAAACAGCCCTTCTACATATTTATCGCTGATATTTGAAGTAACGATACGCTCGCCTACAGTTACTTTGTCATCCTTGTCATAAAGCTGTGAAAAACGGAGTTTCCCCTCATCGATCAACTCAAGATCACCGGTTACCACACAGTTGTCATCTGTTCCGACAGTCATGACACTGACATAACTGCTGTCATCAATGATCGCCCGGACGGTTGCCCAGTTTGTCCCCACCTCTGTGACGATACCTACCAGTCCTTTACCTGCAATAACATTATTATCCACGCGGATTCCATCGTTGCTTCCCTTGTTGATCATAAAAGTATCATACCAGTTTCCCGGATCTTTGGAAATGATCCTTGCTGCAACCTTAGGGTAGGAAGAGTATTCCTCATCCAGATTATAAAGTTCCTGCAGACGGGAAAGTTCTGACTGATTCTGGATCAGAATGTTATTCTGTTCTGTCAGTGTATCTACCGCATCCTGAAGTTCCTGGTTTTTACTGATCAGATCCTGCTTGTCCTGAAACGCCTGATTGATCTCACCGAGCCAGCTTCCGATCCCGTTGATACTTTTCTCAAACGGAACTACGATCATACCGGCGGCTTCTGCCAGTGGTTCCGATGTAATACCGGAAGCCAGTGTCGACACGACAGCACTGCCACAGAAAAATGTCATGATCACCAGTAAATGTTTACTTTTTAAATGTATACGAAATTGAAATTTCTTTTTCAGGTTTTTCATGTACCATACCCCTAAAAAATTATAATTTACGTTGTTTAACGGGCTGCGCCCATTTCCTCAGATCCCGGTCACGGATGATCTTCTCCAGACCACAGATCGTCGCCTTCTCATAAAAAGGCGATAAATTAAAAGAAAATCCGGTATAACTTGCCAGATAATTATCGATATATGGAATACGGGTACTTCCTCCGGTAAGATAGATTCCCTCTCTGGCAATGTGATAGGCGATCTGCGGCGGGATTCGTTCAAGAAATGTCTTCATTTCTGCTGCAATCTCATTTACACAGTCCATGATCCCGGCATTTACTACATATCCGGAAATGATCTCTTCCCGCGGAAGCCCGGAGATGCTGTCGATCCCTACGACTTTACGTGCATCTTTGCGCTGATCGTTCAGTCGTCCCATAGCGATCTTGAGACGCTTTCCGGTACGGGTACCGATCTGCAGATTATAACGCTTGCGGATCTCTGCACAAATGGATTCATTCATCTGTCTTCCTCCGATCGGAACCTTTCTGGAAATAATAATATTTCCATCTGTCAGGATCGAAAACTGGGTGCTCTGCGCACCAATGTTTACCACCATGCTGCCCTCATTCTTCTCCATCCTCACGCCCATGGCAAGTGCATCCGCAATTGGAGCCTCCACCATATAAACACGGTTCTGATGAAGCCAGTGACCATTCGCCACATAATAATATGCGCGCTTCTCGATCGCGGTCATATCCAGCGGAACTGAAAAGAACATATCTGATCCAACTCCCAGGAATTTATCGATCTTTTTCATCATACTGTATAACGCGATCTCCTGAAGTTCCAGATTTGCGATCATTCCAAATGTCATGGGAGAATTCACAGCAATATCTGCCGGGGATTTCTCAAACATTTCATAGGCTTCATTTCCTATTGCGATGATCTTGCGCCCTCTGGATGCCACCATGTTTTTTTCCATATAACTCTTGTTCTTCAAAAAGGAATAGACTTTGATCGTACTGCTTCCAAGATCTATTCCATATGTTTTTCGTAAAAGCATAAAACAATCCCTTCATTCCAGGTATTCTCCGAGTATTCCCTGTTCTCTGAAGCTGATATATCTGTGATCCCCAATGATGATATGATCCAGAAGTGAAATTCCCAGCATCTCACCGGCCTTAAAAATCCTCTCTGTTACCTGACGGTCACACTGGCTTGGTGCCGGATTGCCGCCTGGATGGTTATGTATAAGGATCAGACTGACTGCATGATAGCGAAGTGCCTCCAGGTATACCTCCCTTGGCGTGATCAGTGTCGCATTCACCGTTCCCTTTGACAGGACGATATCGTTTAACAGATGATTCTGATTGTCAAGCATCATACAGATCATCACTTCCTGTTCCTGATGACGAAGCTGTTCCATGTAATAAGCTGCGATCGAATCCGGATTCTGGAAACAAAGTGCCGGTCTGGCTGCCGCACATGCAATTCGCTTTGACAATTCTCCGATGCATTTGAGCTGCACTGCCTTTACTGTGCCGATTCCGTGTATCTTCTTAAGATCTGAAAGTGAACTGTGAAGAAGCCCCAGAAGACCGGGATAAGACGACTGTTCCATATGGTTCAGGATCTCATTCGCAAGGCTCAGCGAATTCTGTCCTCTGGTTCCGCACCGCAGGATCACTGCCAGAAGTTCACTGTCACTGAGTGTACTCTCCCCGTCCCGCATGCATTTCTCATAAGGACGTTCGGATTCCGGTATATCTTTGATGGTTTGATTCATATATCTTACCTGCGCTCTCTAAATAAGTTCAGGCCCCCGAAGAATCAAAACTCATTTTAGCATAAAAAGAGGGAGATGTACACTCCCTCCTAGAAATTTCTAAATTTTTCACAAATGAACTCTGCTGCCTTGATCCCATCCATCGCAGCAGAAGTGATGCCTCCGGCATATCCTGCGCCCTCTCCGCATGGATAGATTCCTTCTATATTAGAGAGTCCTTCTTTACTCCTTGTGATCCTTACAGGAGAGGAAGTCCTGCTCTCAATTCCACTTAAGAGCGCATCTTCACGGTCAAAGCCATGAAGTTTCTTACCGAATGCAAGAACGCCTTCCTCGATGGAATCCCCGATCGCCTTTGGAAGAATGGAACGCACATTGGAAAGTACAAATCTGCCCCTCATCTGAGGAACGACTTCCCCGAATTCTGTACTTGCCTGATCTTTCCTGAAATCTCCAAAAAGCTGGACTGGGATCCTGCCTTCGCCGAGTTCCCACGCTTTTCGTTCGAGTTCTCTCTGGAATGCGATCCCGCCAAGTGGTGTCTCATCCGGGAAATCTTTTGGGTTTACGGTGACGATCAGGGCACTGTTTGCATTTTTGCTGTCACGCGCCTGATAGCTCATGCCATTGACGGCAAGTCGTCCCGGCTCCGAGGAAGCATTTACGACATAGCCTCCCGGACACATACAGAAGGAATACACGCCACGGCCATTCTCGCAGGTATGTGTCACCTTGTAGCTCGCCGCCCCCAGGATCTCATTTTCTTCCTCGCCATAGAGGTCTTTGTTGATCATGCTCTGTGGGTGTTCCATACGGAGTCCGACAGCAAACGACTTCGGCTCCATATAAACGCCGCGGCGGCTCAGCATCTCAAAAGTATCCCTCGCGCTGTGGCCGAGAGCCAGCACGCAGACCTCTGCCGGGATCTTTTCTTCGTGGTTGACCTCAACGGCTTCCAGTCTGCCATCCTTAAGGATCAGGTCCGTCATTGTCGTTTCAAAACGGAAACTTCCGCCCATTGCCTCGATCTGATGGCGAAGTGTTTCTACGATCCCGATCAGTACATCGGTTCCGAGATGTGGTTTCTGCTGGTAGACGATCTCCTTCGGAGCTCCGGCTTTTACAAATCGTTCCAGAACTTCATGGTTACGTCCGTTTGGATCCTTGACCAGAGTGTTCAGCTTTCCATCAGAAAAAGTTCCTGCTCCACCCTCGCCGAACTGCACATTGGAGTCCGGGTTCAGAATGCCATCTTTCCAGAAATGATCTACCGTTTCTTTTCGTTTGGACGCCATCTGTCCCCGTTCGAGGACAAGCGGACGGTATCCTGCCCTTGCCAGATACCACGCGCAGAAAAGTCCGGCCGGTCCGCTGCCGACGATGACAGGTGGATGAATCAGCTCCGTACTTCCTGGTTTCGGGAAATGATATCTTTTCTTTTCTGTTGACATAATATTGTTACTGTGAACTTTTTTCAAAATCTGTTTTTCCTTTGGCACCATGACATCTATCGTGTAGGCGAATTTTTTGTCGTCTTTGTGTCTGGCGTCCAGGGACTGTCTTATGATCTCGTATGTGAAGCTGCCCTCCTGGCATTTCAGCGTCCGGGCGATCTTCTTTTCCAGCTGTTCTTTTGTATGATTTATAGGAAGTTTTAACTGTGTGATCCTTATCATCTTATCTCCTTTGCCGCATGAATGCCTGCCACTGCTCCGCTCGACCATGCCCACTGCAGATTATATCCGCCGCAGGGACCGTCGATGTCAAGAAGTTCCCCTGCAAAATACAGTCCTTTATGGAGCCAGGATTCCAGAGTCTCCGGATCTACTTCGCCGGTATCTACACCGCCTGTGCAGACCTGCGCCTGTTCAAATCCGCTGGTTCCTTTGATTTCAAGAGGAAAAGCAGTCATTGCTCTGTATGGATCTTTCTGTTTCAGGATAACCTTGATCAGTTTATCCGGCAAAAGCCCCAGCAGGCGTTCTGTCCCTGAAAGTTCCGGATATTCTTTTTCCCTTTTTGCGAGAAGTTCCTGTACCTTTTCTTCTGTATATTCCGGGAAAAAGTTCAGTGTAACGGATACTTTACGTTTCTCTTCCAGGGCTCTGGCTGCCATTCCACTGATCTGAAAGACCGGTATTCCGGAAACCCCATAATCCGTCAACTGAATCTCCCCTGTCTCGCTGGCAGTTTCCGTTCCATCGATCCACAGAGTGACTTTGCAGTCGGTGCGCACTCCTGCCCATGCGGAGAAGAAATTTCCTTTTACCTTAAGTCCTGTCAGCGCAGGAAGCGGTTTGATGATATGATGTCCGAGTTCCTTTGCAAGTACATATCCGCTTCCATCTGCACCCTGTACGGAAGAAGCTTTGGAGCCATTCGCGAGAATGACTGCATCCCCCTCATAGGTCCACCCTTCTGTTTGAACTTTCCAGAGATCCTGTTCTCTATAGATCTTCTGGACTTTTTCTCTTGTTTTGATCTTGACTTTAAGGGAGCGTGCCTTAAGAAGTAAAAGTTCCGGAATATATTTCGCCTGGCCGCCCCTCGGATAGAGCCAGCCTTTTTTATCTGTCACAACAATTCCCAGTTCGTCAAAAAATTTCAAAGTATCTTCCAGCGAAAACTGAGACAGAATGTCCCTGACAAATGCCGGGTTTTGTCCGTGGAACTTTTCCCAGGACATCTCCTGATTGGTCAGATTGCAGCGGCCGTTTCCTGTCACGCAGATCTTACGGCCCGGTTTCTCATTCTGTTCGAGGATCGTGACGGCTACTCCGTTTCTGGCAGCCATGATTCCGGCAGTCAGTCCGGCAGCTCCGCCGCCGACAACGATCACCTGTGGTTTTTTATCCATAACGACTCCTTATTTTGATGGGAGAGTGACCAGATTCTTCTCTACCAGTTTCTGGAGAGACATCAGGACACCGAGTTTTGCATGTTCCCAGGTAAGTCCGCCCTGGAAATAGACTGCATACGGTGGTTTTACCGGACCGTCCGCTGAAAGCTCGATCGAAGATCCCTGTACAAAGGCACCTGCTGCCATGATCACCTGGCTGTCATATCCCGGCATATCCCATGGTTCCGGGTCTACATAGCTGTCAACCGGTGCTGCTGCCTGGATGCCCTTGCAGAATGCGATCAGACCTTCCGGTGTGCCAAGAGTTACCGCCTGGATGATATCCTGACGCGGTTCGCTTCCGTTCGGTACGACCGGGAATCCAAGTTTCTCATAGATATTTGCTGCAAAAACTGCTCCTTTGAGCGCGCCCTTTGTCACCATCGGTGCAAGGAAAAATCCCTGATAGAAGGAACGATTTACGCCAAGAGAAGCACCGACTTCCATGCCAAGTCCCGGGCAGGTCATACGGGTAGCAGCATTTTCTACGCATTCTTTTGTTCCTGCGATGTAACCGCCGATCGGTGCCAGACCGCCGCCCGGGTTCTTGATCAGAGAACCGACGATCATGTCTGCTCCGACATCACTTGGCTCGATCGTATCTACGAATTCTCCATAGCAGTTATCTACCATACAGATCACATCTGGTTTGATGCTCTTTACAAAAGCGATCAGTTCTCCGATCTGTTTTACAGAGTAAGAAGGTCTTGTCTGGTATCCTTTGGAACGCTGGATCTCTACCAGGCGGGTCTTGTCGTTGATGGCTGCGCGGATCGCATCGTAATCAAACGTTCCATCTTCTTTGAGGTCTACCTGTCTGTAGGTAACACCATATTCTGCAAGGGAACCTCTGGACGGACGGATGCCTATGACTTCTTCCAGAGTATCGTATGGCTTGCCGGCAGGAGCCAAAAGTTCATCGCCCGGACGGAGGTTTCCAAACAGGGCGATTGCAAGAGCATGTGTTCCGCAGGTGATCTGAGAACGGATCAGGCAGGCTTCGGTATGGAACGTATCTGCGTATACTTTTTCCAGTGTATCACGGCCAAAATCATCGTATCCATATCCTGAGGAAGACTGGAAACAGTCTGCATTTACTTTATTTTTCTGCATTGCGAGGAGTACTTTCATCTGATTGTACTCTGCGACCTCATCAAATTTCTGAAAACGTTCTTTTAAAGATGCCTCGATCTGCGCTCCGAAGTCATATACTTCTGAGGAGATACCAAGCTGTTCATACATTTCTTTCATGGTTTCTTATCATTCCTTTCTGTATTCGTCGTTTATCCAAGAAGATCCCGTTCTTTCAGGACGCTCATCATGTATTCCAAGATTTCCGCTTCGTTCCAGTGGAACTGTTCTTTGTCCACCCAGATCACATCCTGTTCTCTCCGAAACCAGGTGAGCTGGCGTTTTGCAAAATGTCTCGTATCTCTTTTGAGGATACGCACTGCTTCTTCGAGAGGATATTCTCCCTCCAGATAGGCAAGAATCTCTTTGTAGCCAAGCCCCTGCATGGAGACCATTCCACGGTGGCATCCGCGTTCTCTCAGAGATTTTACTTCTTCGAGAAGCCCTTCCTCCATCATCTGATCCACACGTCTGTCGATCCTCTCATACAGGATCTCCCTCGGTGCGGTCAGGACAAAATATGCCAGATTATATGGTGACGTCTGCTGTTTCTGTTCTTCATTATGTTCTGAGATCGGTGTGCCGTTCTGATGATAAAATTCCAGCGCGCGGATCACACGTTTGACGTTATTTGCGTGAATGTTTTCTGCGCTTTTTGGATCTACTTCACGAAGTTTTTCGTGGAGATACTCAGTTCCTTTTTCTTTTGCGAGCTGTTCCAGTTCCTCCCGGTAAGAAGTTTCCTGTTCTGCCTGTGTGAAATCAATATCTCTGGTCACTGCCTGAATGTAAAATCCGGTGCCGCCTACCAGGATCGGGATTTTGCCTTTGGCATAGATCTCTTCCATCGCGGCTTTTGCCAGTTCCTGAAATTTTACGATGTGAAATTCTTCTTCCGGTTCCAGGATATCTACAAGGTAATGCGTAACGCCCTGCATCTCCTCCTTACGGATCTTTGCAGAGCCGATATCCATTCCTTTATAGACCTGCATGGAATCTGCCGAGATGATCTCTCCGTTCACTGCTTTTGCAAGGGAGATGGAGAGGCTTGTTTTTCCTACTGCGGTAGGACCTGTCAGCACGATCAATGGCTTTTTCATAACATACTCCTATACGATTCGTTTGAATTTTTTCTCCATCTCTGTCTTTGTCATGGAAATGATGGTTGGCCTTCCATGCGGGCAGTGGTATGGATTTTCAAGTGTCATAAGTTCATCCAAAAGCTTTTCAGCTTCCTCCATCGAAAGGCGGTTGTTTCCCTTGACGGCTGCCTTGCATGCCATCGTTGCGAGCCTGGATGCAAAAATATCCAGTGCATCTTTGCTGTTGTCGCTGTCCAGATGATCCAGCATCTCAAGGAAAAGTTCTTCTTCGGTGAGACCGTAAAGATTGGATGGCACGGCACTGATGCAGTATTCACGGCCGCCGAAATGTTCGATCTCAAAGCCAAACTGTTCAAAGTAATCTTTGTTTGCGTTTAAGACTTCCTCTTCCTGCATATTGAGCGAAACGATCAATGGCGGTGTCAGGTACTGGGAATCTATGGAATTCTCACGGAATTTCTTTACCAGGCGTTCATAGTAGACTTTTTCGTGGGCTGCATGCTGGTCGATGATGTAGAAATTATCGTCAAATTCTGCCAGCCAGTAGGTATCAAATACCTGACCGATCATCCGGATCCTGTTTCGGGATTCCGGGGCGAGGAGCTTTTCTTCGAAGAGTTCCAGCTGTTTGGGGGCTGGCTCTTTTTGTGGTGCGGGAGATGGTTCTGCTGGAGCAGATGGTGTTTCTGTGCTTGTCTGTTCTGTCTGCGCTTCTGATTCTATTGACGGTACTGGTTTCGCAGCGTCTGCGGATTTTTCTGCTGTGGGAGGATCCTGTGGCTTAGATTCTTCTGGTTTTGCAATTGCTGATGTTTCCTGCGGTATGATCGCCGTGGCTGGTGCTGTTTTTTCCGCTGGCACTTCTGCTATTTTTGCCTGCTGCTCCAGCTCGACTTTCTTCTTCGCTTCATCCAGCTCCTGGTTCTTCCTGAGTGTCCCTGTAAACAGATTTTCCTCAGAAGGCGTCAGTGCCGGGGAAGGATTTTTTTCTGATAAAATTCCCTCCGTTTTTGCCGGGTGCATTGTCGAATAAGATGCCGGGCTTTCCCGTACCGGCTGCGGTCTGGATATCGGTGCACCATAGATCTGCTCCCGGCGTTTCTGCTCGAACGGCTCCGGTACTGCAGAAGATTTTACCACATCTTCTTTCCTGGAAGTTTCTTCCGGACCAAGTGTGACCTTCGGTATCATCTCGCGTCTGGTCAGGGCATTTCGCACCGTATCATAGATCGCATCGTAAACTTCCTGTTCCCTCGCAAAACGCACTTCCCTCTTCGCAGGATGGACATTGACATCCAGATCATTCCCCTCCATCTCCATACGCAGAGAAACGAACGGGAATTTATGCTGCATCAGAAAGCCTTTGTACGCGTTCTCAATGGCTTTCGTGATGATATTGTTCTTGACATAGCGGCCATTGATGTAATAATTCTCAAAAGAACGGTTTCCCCTCGCGATCTCCGGTTTTCCGACAAAGCCGGTGATCTTCATAAACGAATTCTCCTGCTCGACCTCGAGAAGCGCTTTGGCGATATCCCTGCCATACACGCTGTAGATCACATCTTTGACACTGTAGTTGCCGGAAGTATGCAGCTTGACCTGTTTATTCTGGATGTATTTAAAAGAGATCTCCGGATGAGAAAGTGCAAGCTGTTCCATCAGGGTATGGATATAATTCGCCTCTGTTGTATCTGATTTCAGGAACTTACTGCGGGCAGGGGTATTATAAAACAGATTCCGTACAAGAAATGTCGTACCCTCCGGCGCACCAAGTTCTTCCAGCGAATGCTCCACGCCGCCTTCGATCACATAACGGTTTCCACTGATGGCAGACGGAGTCTTGGTAATCAGTTCCACCTGTGAAACTGCCGCGATACTGGAAAGAGCCTCTCCCCGGAAACCAAGGGAAGCAATGTGCTCCAGATCCTCAACTTTCTCGATCTTGCTGGTCGCATGACGGAGAAAAGCCAGCGGAATCTGGTCTTCTTCCATACCAGAGCCGTTGTCAGTGATGCGGATCAGCTTTTTGCCGCCGTCAGTGATCTCTACTGTGACAGCTGTCGCACCGGCATCAATTGCATTTTCTACCAGCTCCTTCACCACAGAGGACGGGCGTTCCACCACCTCACCTGCTGCGATCTTGTCGATTGTATTCTGATCTAAGACTGCAATTCTTCTCAATGTTACCTCCCCATTCCGGATAAACAAAGATCCTTTTTACCAGCGGTTTTTGATCTTGTTCTGTAAATTATATAAAATATTCATAGCTTCCATCGGTGTCAGATTCGTCATGTCCAGATTTTTGATTTCTTCTACGATATCATTATCCTGCACGGTGTCAAAAAGCGACATCTGTGCCATATCCACCTGGTCATACACGATCTTCTGTTTTTTCTTCGGTGCGGTCAGATCCTTGACTGCTGCCGTGATGTCCGCATCACTGAGTTCTTCGACAAGTTCTTTGGCACGGTTGATGACGGAATCCGGCACACCGGCAAGCTTCGCTACCTGGATACCATAGCTCTTATCCGCGCCGCCCTTGACGATCTTACGTAAAAATACAATGTCATCGCCTTTTTCCTTGACAGCGATACAGTAGTTATTGACTCCCGGGATCTTGCCTTCCAGTTCGGTCAGCTCATGATAATGCGTTGCAAAAAGTGTCTTGGCTCCGCAGAGTTTGGTGTTGCTGATATGCTCGATCACCGCCCATGCGATCGCCAGTCCGTCAAAGGTACTTGTTCCACGTCCGATCTCATCCAGGATCAGAAGACTTCTCGATGTCGCATTTCGAAGAATGTTGGCAACCTCTGTCATCTCCACCATAAAAGTACTCTGTCCACTTGCCAGGTCATCAGACGCGCCGACTCTCGTAAAGATACGGTCCACGATTCCGATATTCGCCTTCTCTGCCGGCACAAAGCTTCCGATCTGTGCCATAAGAACGATAAGGGCAGTCTGACGCATGTACGTCGATTTACCTGCCATGTTCGGTCCGGTGATGATGGAGACACGTTTTTTCTGATTGTCCAGATATGTATCGTTGGAGATAAACATATCGTTCTCGATCATCTGCTCTACGACCGGATGACGGCCGCCCTTGATATCCAGGACGCCGCTCTCGTTGATCTTCGGTTTGACAAAGTTATTTTTCTCAGCAACCAGGGCAAGAGAAGCAAAAACATCGAGAGCTGCAACAGCCTTCGCTGTTCGCTGGATACGGACAACCTCCTGTCCGACTTTGTCCCTGACATCTGCAAACAGTTCATATTCCAACGCATACAGGCGGTCCTCCGCGCCGAGGATCAGGTCTTCGAGTTCTTTGAGTTCCTGTGTGATATAGCGCTCGGCATTGGTCAGTGTCTGCTTGCGGACATAATTATCCGGAACCTGGTCTTTGAATGAATTCGTTACCTCAAGGGCATATCCAAACACACGGCTGTATTTGATCTTGAGTGTCTTAATCCCGGTACGTTCCTTTTCGCGGGCTTCCAGCTCTGCAAGCCATTTCTTGCCGTCGGTCCTGGAACGGCGGTATTTGTCGACATCTGCATGATAACCTTCCCTGATGATGCCTCCGTCTTTCTGTGCGAGCGGCGGTTCATCTACGATCGCGCGTTTGATCAGATCTGTGACATCCTCAAGCGGGTCCATATCTTCATAGATTTTCTTAAGGACCGGAGCCTCAAATTCCTGAAGGACCTGGCGGATATACGGGATCATTGCCAATGAAGACGCAAAAGCCACCATATCTCTCGGGTTCGCGGACTGATAACTGATGCGGCTGATCAGTCTCTCCAGATCGTAGATCGGATTGAGGTATTCACGGATCTCGTCGCGCAGCATCGGTCTCTGGGTCAGTTCTTCCACTGCCTCCAGACGGGCACGGATCTCAGATGCATCGATCAGCGGCTGCTCTACATATCCTCGTAACGTTCTGGCTCCCATTGCGGTCTTTGTCTTATCAAGTACCCAGAGAAGAGAGCCTCGTTTCTGTTTCTCACGAAGTGTCTCTACCAGTTCCAGGTTTCTGCGGCTGGAACTGTCGATCAGCATAAATTTATCCGCGGAATACGGACGGATCGATGCCATATGAGATAAGGCTGTCTTCTGTGTCTCATTCAGATACTGAAAAAGCGCTCCTGCTGCGATCACGCCGCTGTCATAATCCTGGATTCCAAGTCCTTCCAGTGTATTTACATGAAAATGTTCTCTCAGCGTGCGCTTACACAGGCTGTCATCGAAATACCAGTTGTCCAGCGGGAAAATGCAGATATGAAGGCGGTCTTTCAGATCATCGGTGTCAATTCCGCTCATAAAAAAAGCGTCATTGCAGATGATTTCTGCAGGGACGAATTTATTGATCTCATCCAGAAGTTTCTGTGGTTTGTCAACTTCTGTAAGAAAACAGTCACCGGTTGTAATATCTGCGATGGCACAGCCAAAATGATCCTCCATTGATACAATGGACATCAGGTAATTATTCTTAGATTCATCCAGAGAAGTCGCATCCAGCGTCGTTCCAGGTGTAACAACACGGATCACTTCACGCTTTACCAGACCTTTGGCCTTCTTCGGATCCTCCACCTGTTCACAGATTGCCACCTTATGACCTTTCTCGATCAGACGCTTGATATAAGTCTCCGCAGCATGGAACGGAATCCCGCACATCGGCGCACGCTCCTCAAGCCCGCAGTCCTTGCCGGTCAGTGTCAGCTCCAGCTCTTTGGACACCAGCAGCGCATCCTCAAAAAACATCTCATAAAAATCACCCAGGCGGTAGAATAAAATACAGTCTTTATATGTTTCCTTTGTCTTGCAGTATTCCTGCATCATCGGTGATAATTTCCCTGTGTTAACTGGAAACCCTGTATTTACGCGGCTTGTAGATGCTTTATGTTCCTCTTTGACCCACTTTTGACCCATTTTTTTTTCTTCTTCAGTGTTTCTTGTTTTTTCCAAATATTTAAACCTCTTCCTAAAATCTCATTTCATCAGCAAAATCAGCTTTCTTTTCCATACTTTTCATCATACCGTTTGTATTCATCTTTTACATACCCCTGTTCAAGATGCGTATAATACTCTGTCATTTTCTGAGTAGAATGACCGCTGATTTTACCTACCGTAGCCGGTTTCATTCCAGATTGTACACATCTTGTTACAAAAGTATGACGAAAGCTATGTGGAGTTACATCTAACATTTCTGCTTCTCGACCTTCTTTTTCAGCCTCTAATGCTTCTTGCTTATTTACAATATTTTTGATTCGCTCACATTCATCTTCAGCATTGCCAGGAAGATAACTCATTCCTGTTGATGTTGTAAATATCAGTCCAGGATATTTTTTTAGAAGATCATTTCCAGTTCCCCATTTCTTGCCTAACACTTTTTTGTCCTGATTCTGTTTTTCTTTCCAGCTCAAAAAAGCTTCAATTGCAATATCTGGCAGCGGAATTATTCTGACACTTTTCTTTTTTTTCGGTGATGTAATCTGTGTAACATAATACGGCTCAGCAAGTTTCTTTCCCTGCTTGTCATAATACAATTTGACTCTGTTTAGCGTTTTGTATACACGAAGATATTTTTCATCGAAATTGACATCTCTCCATTGTAAGGCAAGTACTTCGCCTATACGCATTCCCGTATGCATCAAAATCAAGAAAAGTTCCTCATAACGGTCTCCTTTAATGGTTTCCAAAAAGCGATGGCTTTCGTCTGTACTAAGACAATTCTCTTTTACATCCAAAGCTTCTTCTGTAGGTTCTGCCAACACTTCTCCCGGTGCCTCAACGGAAAGCTTAACTTCTGCTGTAGGATCCGATGGAATCATTTTACTGGCTGCTGCCCTCTCAAACATTTGATGCACGACACTTAATGATTGCTTGATTGATGTAGGAGCGTATCCTTCATCCTCCAATTTTTTAATCATGTCAAGAATATGTTCCGGTTTGATATCTACCAGTTTCATGTAACCGATGTATTCTTCTGTTCTTCTAAAACCATCTTCATAATTTCTTATCGTGGTTGCTTTAAGATTCCGAACCTTATAAAGTTCCATCCATTTCTCATACCATTTTGAAACGGACATACTCGAATCAAAGCCTGGAACACCTGGGAGAACCTCCGCTAAATACATGCTTCTTTGCTTTCTCACTTGCTGAAGATTTGTTCCATAGATAGAAAAAGGCGGTTTGCCAGAACCCTTAATTGTGATTCTGGCTTCATACCGCCCATCTTTTCTTTGTCGGATTCCCTTACCTATTTCTTTTCCTTTTAGATTTTTTCCCATAACATTACCATCCTTTTTCTAATAACAATAGATGATCATGCATGGCACTGGACTTAATTTTAACACAACCCCAAAAACCTTTCAAGACTGCCGATCTATCCATTTCTGAAATTTTTTCTTATCAATCAGGGTTCTTCGCCCAATTCGTACCATGAAGGTATTATTGTTCATAAGTGTTCGCATTGTTTTCTCAGAAAGCCCTGTCAGTTCACAGGCTTCCTTAACTGATATAAGAATCTTATCGTTATCTGCTGCCGGTTGTTTCTTTTTATGTATCATATATAATTACAGCCAATATCTGCAGGCAGATGATATTGGCTGTTCCTCCTCTCCTATGGATTCTACAAACGGACTTCCTGCGAGTCCCTGTGATTTTGTTTTATTTATTGTGCTGCTTTTTTACATAATATTCTACCGCTTCCTGTAAGCTGCATCCGCTCCGACGACTTTTGCTTACTACACTATTTTTACTTATCTTTAATTTTTCGCAGCATTCCTTAAGCGATGGATAAAGGGTTCCATGATAATCAAATTCAGGATTATCCAGCATCTTTTTTCTTTTTCTTGTCATAAAATGCTCAAATGATTCTTCTATGGAACAATTTTTATCTCTGGCTCTCTGCCTTACACACGCATCCTCAATGCCATATTTTTTGCAGCATGCTCGGAGGCTGGGGTATTCCATCCCCTTAAATGTAAACTTCTGTATCCTTTCTTCTATTATCTCTTTGTTTGCAATAAAATGTTCCAACGATTCATCTGTGCTGCACCCTAATCTATACTTTCTTGAAGATACGCTGTTTGCATTCACACCATAAACCTCACAGCATTCTTCCAACGTTTCATAGCTTTTATTTCGGAATACAAATTCATTTTTCTTTGTCACTATTTTTTTCTTTATGAAATGATCCAGGGCCTCTTCTATACTACATCCAGTCGAGGAAGCCCGGTTACGGACACTGGCGGCACGAACATCATACTTTCTGCAGCATTCAGCAACACTTTGATATTCTTTTCCCTTATATACAAATATCTTTTTTAGTTCATCCGCATTGCTTTTTTCTATAAAATGTTTTACAGCCTCTTCCCAGGTGCAATGAATCCGCCATGCTCTGGCCCGTACACTGGTTTCATTAATTCCGTATATCTCACAACACTGTCCAAGGGAAACATATTTTTCCCCTTCATAAAAGAATGGTTCTTTTGCGCGGTGCCTTTTTTTTGATATTACCTTGTTTCCAGAATTCTCATCATTTTCGGTGGATTCCTGTGGCACGCAACCTTCCATATGAGAAACATTTTTTTCCAACGTCTCTGGCAAGGAGCTTTTGGTTCTATAGGCAGCACTTCTTACAATTTTGGGGTTCAGGCCATACGCGAGACAACATTCCGTGAAACTATTGTATTCTTTTCCCCGGAATGCAAAGATTCTTTGTTTTTTAGATTTAATGTAATGTGTAATCGCACGTGTAGAAGAAACTCCATTCTTTTCCATATACAAACGTACGGATATAGGATTTATTCCCAATTCTTCACAGCATTGAGGAAGTGATGGATACTTCACTCCATGATATGTGATTTCATGTGCCTTTTTCCATTCTATTGCCCGTTCAATTGCTTCCTGTGGTGTGCACTTTCGATTCCAAATATCTGTTTTAACGGAAGCTTCGTTTATATCATAAAATTCACAACAAGTCTTAATGCTGGCCCATTTTCGATTTCGGAATATGATCTCTTTACTTTTTTTCAATTCAATAAAATGTGTAATCGCTTCTTCAGTTCTACATTTATATTGATTCTGATACGCCATTACACTACGGTAACATATTCCATAAAAGTTACAGCATTTATGCTTACTTTCAAAAGTTCTGCCATTGTACACAAATTTGAATTTCTCCATGTAATTTGATCTGATTTTACGTGGCATAAAAACTTCTTTCCTCCTTTTATCGTGATTGGATCTGATACATGTTAAAACATTTTGCTAAACAAAAAAAGACACTCCAAGAGTCCATTTTACTCTTTTTGTGTCTTTATCGGTTGATCCGCAGACGCGGTATAAAGTATAAAATTCTGACCCCGTATCAGAATAAAATTTTGTGCAATCTGTTTTGCAAAATGTTTAATTTTATCGTATCATTCCAGATTCTTAATGTCAATTTCATGAACGTCTTTAGATAGTTTCAACAGAGTAGTATTTTACTCGCATCTCTGGAAACATATACATTAGCTGTTGCATAATGTAAATGCCCCTCCGGTCTTTTCACCGGAAAACAGGACATTTACAATAAGCTTTTTATATTCAGCTCAGACAAAAATTACATACATCAGAATTGGAAATGAAATAAACATAAGCCCAAAATCAACAAAGATCAATACCAGCCAAAGCAACTTTAATTTTTCCTCCAAAGCTCATCCTCCGTTTCGAGTATATTTAAGAAATTACATAAAATCCCTTATACTTAAATAAAAGAGAATTTCAGAGCGGTTTCCGTAAATATCCCAGAATTTTCACAGGAATTTCATTTTTACTGTTAAAGTTACTTTTGTGATATATCAATCTGCTATTATGCGGCCTGTTCTTCCAGTTCCTGATTCCCTGCCTCCATTAAATCTTCCTCCAGAATTTCAGCAAGCAATTTGTTGCAATACCCAACACCGTTTACACGAACGCCTTTGCTGCGGAGCTCGTCAATCTCTTTTTTCCTAAGACTCTGACTTTTTACAGCCAGTTTATAATCTTCTTTTGCCAGTTTCTTTTTTAATTGTTTCTGCCATTTTACAAGAAAATCCCTTGCAAGCTCGATATCTTCATTCTGCTGGTTATAAAAAGTGCGTGTCTGCCTTATGGTTCCATCCGGTTCCACTTCAAGCGTATAGTATGCCTCCGTTGGTTGTTCTGCCGTTCTCAAAAACAGGATATAGGATTCCTGCTGGCTCATTCGTTCATAATAGGTTTCTGTATTATTTACGCAGTGATGCATCAGTTTTGCTTCATACAAAATATCATCCACTTTTTCCGGCACAACGATCCGATACTCTTTGTCCGCATATTCATATTTTTTCAAATCCCTGCATATACGATTCAGACCTGGATATTTCTTTTCCAGCTCTCCGGCTCTTAAAATCAAATCTTTTGCTTCTATCTCTTTTATCATTTCATTATGTCTCTGCATGAGCTTTCGTGCACGGTAGATAACAGAATCCTGCACATTCACTCCGACCCGAATTGCCATATTGAGATAATCCTTCCATGTTTTGATCAGGTTTTTCACGGATTCCCCACTTTCTGCTGCCTGCTTTTCCAGATAATTTTTAATCTGTAAAGGAGCCATACGATCCATAATGAACATAAGATCCGCTGGTTTAAGTTTTTCCAGGCACATCCATGAAATCACATCGTCACAGATCAACTTGTTTTGGGTTTTTTCAAGCAACAGCCATTGAAGAAAAATCTCTCCCCCATTGTTTGTACGTAACCTTTTCAAGCGGAACCTGTCAATTCCCAGTGCTTTTCCAAGGTTTCCGGAATCTTTACAATAAATCTGTGCTTTATTATCCATAATGTCTTCTACGAGATGATAAAGTCCTGCTTTAATGAGCCGTTCCAGATAAGGTCTTTCTTTAACCATTTCAAAAAAACTTACCGGATCTAAATACTTTTTGGCTTTTGCATATTCGTAGAATCCTGTCCTACGGAATGTCCTGTTTTTAATGCCATACAGTGATTTTCCATAAATATTTCCCATATTATATTTTTCATATGTCATATAGCCACCGTAACCTGGATACAGTGGAACCTGTAATTTACCCTGGATCCATCGGCTTTCTTTTGTCCAATGATGACGGCCAAAATAATATTCTTTTGTATTTAATTTTTCATCATACAGGATTCTCCGACGCTCAAAGAAAGAATATACTGGTTTTTTATATGAGCTGCTTACTATGAGCATCTGAAGCTGGAATTCTCTCAAAACAAACACATTATCTCCACAGGTCTGAAGCAGGTATGCAGTCTCTTTTGGGGTTTCTATATTTTTGGCCCGGCCTAATGCTTTATATTGAATCTGATGTCTGCATTTTGGGCAATGCCCCACTGCATTATGGTGAGGATGGCTGATTGGAACTTCGCTTTCACACCAGCTACAATATCCTGTCTGATCTTTCCTGCGGCTGTAATGATAAAAGATAAAATTCTGGGTAACTCCAACTTTTTTCTGCCATCTCAGCCAGTCTTTCGGAATTTTTGGAAGTCTATCCATACACTGATCCCAGCTTGTCAGAATTTTTTCATATTTCATTCCCAGCCTCCGGTGTCTCTGCTCACGTTGATATACATACAGTGCATAAAAAGCATCGTCATATTCACTTTCAAGATACTTTTGGATCAACGCTGTATCCGCCTCTTTCATATAAGAATTTTCCTGATATAACCATTTTGAGAAAATGGTCTTATCCAGCATACTATCTGACCATTTCTTTGTCCGGTAATCATACCCTTTAAAAACATCGTTCTTTTTATCAATATATAATGTATATACAGGTTTCCGACAGTCCATGGAAAGATATTCTGCCAGATAAAATGCTACCTTTAAAATATTGTTTTCTACTTCTGCACGTAAATATAGCCCCCTCTGATAAATCAGCTGCTCCGTATAGTATCCTTCATCTCTTACTGGCACATCTTCTTTTGCAAGTTTTATCAGTTCATCCGTAGCTTCCAGCAATTTCATGTTACGCAATTCTTTTTTATTCATATCCGTCCTCTCCTTCATTTTCTGCTGCATATAATGTCATTTTCTCTTTTCTGCTCAAATGCAGCAGGGGAACTCCCTGCCGCATCCACTTTATCCTTTTATTTACGCCGCTATTTCAGTAGGGCTTTCTTCGTTTTCTGCCGATTCCACTGGTAGGTCCATTAAGTCTTTCTCTAAAAGATCAGCCAGAAGTTCCCCAGCAAATGCTCCGCCATGGACAACTACATGCTTATCACGTATCTCCTGATAGTTCTGCTGCCTGAGCTTCCTGCTTTCTTCTGTGCTCTTACGATCTTTTTTGGTTAATCGCTTCTGAATTTCCTTCTGCCACAATGTTAAAAAAGAAGTCACCTTATCAATGTCCTTATTTTGACGGTTAAATTCCGCACGTTTTTGCCGGATGGTTCCATCTGGTTCAACTTCCAGTGTATAAAACGGTACTTTCGGATTCTCTTTTTCCCGCAAAAACAGGATATAGCTTTCTTTTGAAACGATCCGGTCAAAATAAGTATCCGTCTTATTTACACAGTGATGAAGAGTATCACCTTCATATAGGATGTCATCGATACTCTTTGGCGCAATGACCTGATATTCACCGTCACTGAACTCATATTTTTCTTTCAAATCAATGAGATGTTTCTGAAATCCGACATACTTTTCTTCCAGCTCCCTGCGTCGGATTCCGCGTTTCATTTCTTCTATCTTCAAAACCGCCTCTTTATGGCGCAGTTGAAGATCTCTGGTACGGTAAATAATTGAATCATGTATATCCATTCCCAGTCTTTTTGCCATAGAAAGATAATCGTTCCACACCTGCAGCACATGGCTGATATCATCCCCGGATTTTTCTGATTGTTTCACAAGATAATGTCGAATCTGGCAGATGCTCATCTGATCCAGAACAAACTTCAGGTCGTTTGGTTCAAATCCTTCTTTTACCATCCAGCATATTTCTTCATCCCCGATTGTTTTTCCTGTACTCTTTTCAAGTTGCAGCCATTTAAGTTCTTTTACCCCGCCATTCATATCTCGGAGTCTTCGAAACTCTTTCTTATCTACGGACAGGAATTCTGTTGGTTTTCTGCCTTTTCTTTTTATTGCATCTGCTGCCCTGTGGTCCAGTACATCATCAACTAACTGGAAAAGCCCCGCTTTTACAATCTGTTCCAGTACCGGGTATGTCTTCCACAGGTAAAGATATTTTCCAGGATCTATCTTTTTCTGACCAAGGGCGTACTCACGCAGACCTGTTTCTTTTAATTCATGCCTGAACAGATCCGACAGGGTATATGGATAAACCATTCCTTTATATTGACTGTCACAGCAAGTATAATACCAAGAACTTCTACACGAAATCCAACGCATTTCCCGTTGTTTGAACAGATCATAAACGAAATTGGAAATTTCCTCTCCATTTGCAGAGAAGATTCTTCTCTGCTCTTCATGGCAGGTAGTTTCGCAATCTGTATAGCCGCCCTTTTTATACCACGTTCTGGCATGAAAGATCCGGAGCACAAAACCAGAAGTCTTGCGTCTCCTCTGGATAAGATAGACTCTGTACCACTTTGTACAAAATCTTCCAGACTTTCCCACGGAACGAAAAGTAATCGATTGTCCACACACATTGCATCGTCCTTTCTGGTTATATTTGGGTGAGCGGATTGGAACATGTTTTTTGCAATATGTACAGTATCCTTCTGTAGCACCATTTTTCTGATACTTGTAGAAGATATAGTGTTCCGTAATTCCATATTTTGAAACCCATCCGATCCAGTTCTTAGGCAGTCCAGATACAGTTTCCATCACCTGGTCCCATGAATCTGTAAGTTTTTTATCATGACGTATCCTTTGTTCTTTACGGATATTCGCCTGAAATTCTTCCAGTGCCCGGATTGCAGGCTGAATTGTCTTTAAATATTTTTGGATGATCTTTGTATCACAGCCATTTACATAGATGTTGCCCAAATTAGTTCTTACATCCCATAAGATACTTTCAAGAAGTGCCTTTCTCCATTTTTTTAATTTTTCATCATAGGTAATAAACCGTCTCTCTTTTCTGCTGATAAACAGACGGTACCTTGGAAAGTTTATATTCTCCTCAATATCCGTTACGGCAAACAGATACACTTTTAAAATTCCTTTTTCTACTGCTGCTCGACAATACATCCGATATTTTCCGGGTTCATCCCTTTGTTTCTCCAATGGACTCAAAGATATTTCAGTTTTCTTTGCATCGGCGATATGTCTGTTCATCACTTTTAATGGTTTTAATTCCATCAATCTCTTTTTTCTCATAACTCCACCAGCTTTCCAGTCACATCAATCCATGTTTCCTCCGGATATTTCTGACCATCGATACAGATGACCCCAATTTCCAGTATCTGGCTGTTACCAGGTTGCTCCTTTAAAAGTAACAGTAAATCGCCCTTTTGTCCTTTGGCTTTGGGGTCTTTTCCACGTACAATGCAAAATCCGTTGTAGCTGGTCCCGTTTTCTTTTGCAACATGGGAGTTCCATTTCCGGTTTGGATATTTCGCCATGTAGGCAGCTCCATGTAATAACAGGCTTCTCAATTCAATTTTCTTTAACAGGCGCATCTTTGTGCAGGAGATTTTTGAATCTTCTCCATCTTCATCCAAATCCCCTGATGCATCTACTATGTAATACGCGGAATTTTTCCAATTCGGATAATAGCAGAGACAATCCAGTGGGTTTTCTGCACAATGAAATCCATTTTGTCTACAGTTTGCTTTTTCCGTTTCATTTATGCCATACTCCTGAAACTGAAAGCCCCGACATTTCAAATCCTTTTGAAATCCTTTATATGCGATCATATCCTTCTCCTTTAACTCTCTTTCGGCTGCATCATGTCAAACAAGGACATCTGCCCGGAATCTTTTGATTTTTTCTTGCTGATATACTTTTCTTCCTGCTCCGCTGCTTCCTTGGAATGCACCTCGGAATCTTTCTTTGTCCCCTGGTTTTTCGGTATTGTTTTCGTTCTCTTATTTACCGAATCCCATTCCTTTTGAATCTTTTTCTTTTCTTCCTGCTCTTTTTCTGCTATTTCTTTTTCATCATCTTTCGCATAATATTCAAGTACCCAAGGAAAAACCTGGTCGCCGGAGAGTGCCAGGCCTGTATTGGCTCGAATGCCGTTCTCTCCCTTTTTTTTCGCTCCCTCCAGTGCAATGTTGTAGGCTTTTTGCGTCACGTAATCCAAACATCTCTGAAGCATCTTATGTTTTTTTAACACCTGTGCATCTAAAGCAGAATCCGTTTTGGCAAGATTTACGAGATACTGTCCTATGATGTCTGCAAAGCCTGCATCCTTTAAGGCAAACATTTCTGCACGCAGTTTTTCAGGCGCATTCGCAAACTTTCTTTCCTCAATCGGTATATCAACCAGCCGGTAGCGGCTGCCCTGAATAAATTCCTCTGTCTGTTTTTTGGAAACTGCATGTGCTTTGGCAAGTTCCCGCACACCATCCATATTCCCGCTCTGGCGGTAATACAATGCTGCTGTATTTAATTCTTCTGCAGTTTTTATGATCTCATTTAACATAATCGGTCCCTTCTTTCCTGATAAAAACATGAGGCAGAAGAAAAAATCTCCTGCCTCTGCCTGCTTTTTATGCCGCATTCATTTTCTGTTCAGCCGCTTCCATTTCTTTTTCTACTTCCAATGCAATTCTGCGTCTCTCAGCATCATCAGAATCCAAAAGGCTGATCATTTCCAGTACAATACGGCGAACCCATTCATTTTCCTCCCATCCTGCACTGATCTGACGGGCTTTTTCCGTCAGTTCCTTCCAGTCAGCATCTTCCAGATCCCTGCCACGATATTCTTTATAGAAAGAATAGATTTCTTTCATGGCTTTCGGTGCCTGAATCTTTGCCGCTTCATCCAAATTGGAGAGGAGCCCCATCAGCATGGGATGGTTTTTATATTTTTCAATCAAAGGACGGATACCGGTCTGTATTTTACCCGTATAAAGTCCTAAAAAATCATTAAATATTCCTGCAATCAATTTCTGATCTGTCATTCGTTTCCTTCCTTTCTGTGAATTTTCTTACTCTGCGCCTGACCGTAGATGGAAAACACTGAAATGCTTCCGATACTGCATCCTGGCTGTATCCCTGATCAAGAAGAGCCTTCATAGCCGCTGCCATTTCTGATTCCTTGAGCTTTTTTATGGACGGTTTCCGAACTTTCTTTTTCAGTATTTTCCGGCAAAGCGGATGATCTGGTCCGTATTCGTACATTGTGCTGGCTTCCGCTGCATTCAAATTGCACAGGATTGCAATCAGCAGACAGTAATATCCCTTATATTCGTCGTCTTTCATGCCGCACCACCTTTATTGCCTGGTTTTCAAATGTACCTCTTTATCCTAATCTGCTTTAAATTCTTTTTGATCAAGACCATTTTCGAGCAGATATCTTTCCGTGCCTTCTGGATCAAGCTGTGCAAGTCGTGCAAGATTAAACTCTACGACATAATAGCTGCCATAATTGATTTTCCTCTTACCTACAACTTTTCCGAGTTTATACTTCTCGATAAACGCAACCTTCGCTTTTGCTCCGCAATCCGAAATTATTGCCTGCCCTGGCCTTAGAAATCCCATAACTCCAATTGTAAGATCTCCGAATAATTCCAGTTTTTTCTCACATTCTTCTTGTTTTTGCCATAATCCGACATACAAAGATCCGCCGTAGTACATATTCACTCTGACATATAATTCCTCATGTCCACATTCCCAGTCATATCCCAGTGGTTTTTCATCTTTTCGAATGCATACATCCTGTCCCATATTCTGCCTCCTTTTTTGATTTTCCTGTTCATCTTTTATGGATTATTTTACATTTCCTCCCTTCCTGTTTTTTTGCACACTTCACATTTCGTTTTTGGACAACAAAAAAAAGACACCAAAAATCTTCTTTTGATTTTTGATGTCTTCCTATTGATAAAAGGCCTTCGCCTAAATGTTGCTCCCGGAACAGCATATCCGGAACAAAAAACTTTGCTGCGTGGCAAACCATGCATAAAAAATAATCCATTTATATGGTAACACAATATATTGAATTCGTCAATAAAATACAGTAAATGAAACACCATATCTTGTTGCTGCATCATTTTTTGAGTGCACTTACCATCTTTACTTTTCTTCTATTTTCATGTCCAGCATGCCGATAAATCCTTATAATATGCTGATCTCTCCTGTAATATATATTTGACAAATCATCAACGTAAAAAATCCATTGTCTGAATAGTGGACTTCTTTTTTGACTTTAAAAGAATTTTAAAGTTTTTGTTACCATCCGGAATTTTTTACGATATATAGTATGAGTAGAAAATTTCCTTTCGGAACACAAAATGAAGAGAACAAATAAAAATATAAAGCAAAACATTTTTATGATATCATTAATCATAATTGAAGTAACTCAGAAAATCAGAATTATGGAGACCATTATGAACAGAATATTTCAGAAATTTTTGCAAAGCGTAATTGACCTTTCCTCTGTGGGAGCAAAGTGCCGTGAAGATAATACACATGATATTGATATGAACCCGGATGCAGAAGTGCCCATCCCTGAATGGAAGGTTTATTTTGACGGAAACTTCTGGGAGCCTTCAGGAAAAGGCCATGCCGGAACAGAACTTCGATTAAATAAGCAATTCGAATGGGCTGGGCATCATTGGATTATTCCTGCGGTGTATTCTTGCAACAAAGGTCTTGTCTTGGATTTTTGTATGTGTACTCCGGCAGAAGATATTCGCGAATTTATGAAAAAGTGGGATTTAAGCCCCGAAAATGACTCTTGTTTAAATTTTACGCAAGAACAACAACTGCAAATAGATTTAGACAACCCTCTTTGCCTTGATATTATTCCTTGTTTAAAATTAAATGGAAAAACAATGCAGGCCTCTCACAGCTGTTCGGTGGTCTTTAATCCCTGCTTATCGGACGAAACAAACAATGAACTGGAAGCAAAATGGGCGGTGAAACACTACGAATTGGATATCTCCTATGGATGGATGATTTTTAGGGCGGCATTTCTGTGGTCAGGTAAACGCCGTCCTGCAATAAAATCTCTTTCGCTTACAATGGAGCAACAACCATTCCGTGTACCTGGGCCGCATTTTAAGATACACGCTCCTGGTGACCAGTTCACTTTCTCCCATCCGGTCAGTGAAACAGAATATGCATTAACTGTACAAAAATTGGAACAGCAGACGCTTTCTCAAAACCACGTGGGCTCTGACCGTTGGTTGTATCCCACACATTTTATCACTATGAGCTATACACTTTCTCCTGAACCAGACAATGACATTTCGATTCATGATTGTGCAGATAGCGATAAACCTTTAGAAGTTGTACCTGCAACAGACTCCTTTACACCGGAAATGCAAAACGATATTGCCTGTATTGACATTATCGGTGGTGCAGATGAGCCAACTGTAATCCTGTATAGCGACAGCAATCAGGCAAATCTCCATGTTGCTTGTTCCGCTTTACACTTCAAACCAGTATCAGACGACACTGAATGGCGAATTGAGTTTAACATTATTCGTTCTTCGAAAAAAACATTTTTGCTTATATAATGCATATTCCACTTCAGTTTGTTTAACTTATTTCTAAAGAAATTAACAACTCTCGCCATGTAAAGGGGGATGTCGTATCAATACGCCATCCCCTCTTTTTCTGTCTTACTGGTCTATTTCATATAATTCTTCAACATAAATATTTCCGTCAGGCAGCTCCTCTGTTTTCTGTGAGATCAGAGTGCCTTTTTGTGAGTATGCATAAGTCACCGATGATCCTACAAGCAAAACTCCTAAAGCACTAAGTATTGTAATCTTTACCTTATGTTTCATATGATTAAGCTCCTTTCATTTTCTATATGGCTGATAAACAATCATGCATAACCTCCTTTGCCAAAATTTGCCATCTATATAATTAATCGTATTTTTTTGTATAAGGTAACACATTTTATAAGATTTTATCTCTTTTATATCAATCAGCCCTCTCCCCATCGGAAACCTCAATTATCATCGTCTCACCCTGTCGAAAAACAACTTTTCCAAGCGAAGTTAATAATTCGCTATTGATCTCTCCATACTTCTCAGCTTCACAACTGCCGATGAATAAATAGGAAATCTTATACTTTTCTATCAAAGATTTTATTTGCTCAGCGTTGCTTGAAGTGTATATGGTCTGCACCTCTTCTTTTCGTTGATTTTCCTCTTCCAGATTATTTCTCCACAGCCATTCATGCACATACCAGCCTAAAACCGTTGGCAGTCCTGTCATTGCTGAAACACGGTTATCATAATCCTTATAACTGTCCCCACTGGCTTCAAGAACAACAGGTTGGCCATTGACATTATCATTCAGCCAGCGGATTCCAGCTGCATCATCAGGAATCGCATTTTCCAAATAATTCGTTGCGTTCAATGTCTGGTATGCACTTCTTTTCGGGAATCCTCCAAACCAATGAATGATTGCATTTTCCAGGTATCCGCAAGTTGAGATCAGAAGCAGGATCGCAATGATCCCTGTCAGGACCTGACGTCTTGGGCACCTCAGCAGCCCTTTACATATTACAGCATTGTCAGCACCATTACATCTTTTTACCCTGGTTACTGTAAATGAAACCAATATATATGCCATTATAATTCCAAACATGATGTATGCCTGATAAGTCAGTTTAAACATGGTATTGGCTCTTGGAGCTGTTTTTTCATAAATATCCCGAACATAAACAATTTCAGGAATAAAGATCAGTCCCATAGCACAAAGTACAAGAACCAGCCCATACAAATCTGGATACTTTACATCACTAAAAAAGCTTCGAATTTTTTTATCTGGGAATGTTCGTATTTTTTTCAGAACTACAATAACAAATGGCGTGCAAACCAGAAGCGGAAATGCCCATAATACACAGAACTGGTAAAAAGCAGTATGTATTTTTACTACTCCGATTCCCTGAACCATCACATTTTGAAAAGTCAAATGAAACGGAAGTGATGCAAGGAAAGCAGCAGATAGCAGTTCCCCCCACTGTATCACACTCCATTTCAATGCTGAACTTATAAAAGAATCAGAGGAATAACGTTTCAGATTTCCGAAAAGCAATACTCCGCAACTCACAACGTAATAGATCATAAAATCCCAGGTATTAGAAAAAAGGAACATTCCCAGAAACAGTCCGAGAAATCCGATTTCTCTCTGTCTCCAGCTTTTTCCTGAATTTGTCTTCATCCATGAATATAGGATTCCCAGTACCGTCAGGACCAGAAAGACATTTATTACATGAGCATGAAGATCTCCCAGTACAAACGAATAAGACGGAAACTCATGGATCGTCTCATCCCCGGTTACAGCCGGATCGAAACCAATATAACGGGTAGAGCTTGGAAACCAGTAATCTGTTTTTATTTTCAGCAGTCTAAGGATGATTCCATAAATAATATAGTGGAGATTCCCACTCATAGACACCGCCATCCCTGCCAGGATACCACCAAGATCTAAAGACCATTTTCTCCCAGTCCTTAATTTGTCCTTCAGCATCTGGCGTACCAGACTAAAGGGAAGAACAAAGGCAAAAGCGGCGACCATAGTCCTCATCAGATTATAAGTGACCTCCACGCTTGTCCCGGTCAGCTTCGTAAGGAATACGGCAAGATACTGCCCACCATAATAATAATTAAAAGTCTTTCCGGCAAACCACATATCCTGGGCTGGTAAGGTTGTACTTCTCATCATGGACTGCATAAAACCAAAATCCATATATTTTTCCGTTCCATGAGCCGCCGGATGAAATCCCGCCAGATATGTCCAGAAAAGAAACACCAGAAAAAACAGAATTTCTTCTCGGTAAACCAGGGTTGTCTGTTCCCAGGGAAGAGAATCCGTGATTCTGTTCTTACATTTGATTCCATACAAAATACTGCCCAAACAACAAATAACCGTGATGATAACACAGGTCATTCCCGTAAATGGAGTGATTTTTAAACAGGCCAGCAGCCACTGCACATATCCGCATACACCGACTGCCAGTACTTTAGAAAACATCCAGCCATTATCATCAAAGCCCCTGAATATACGGGATGTTACCGGCATAAATACCAGACCTAGCAGGCATATCATTTCCCACCAGGTCAGAAATGTAAAAAAATCAGAACCGAGGAGCCAGTAAGCAGTACCTACTAATAAAACAGCTGGTGCAATCTTTATCAAATAATTTCGTTTTATCTTCATTATCTTCACATCTGTACCCTTTCCTATTTTTGTTATTCCTGGTTTAAAATACCATTTTCTTCAAGGGTTCCTGTAAATATGGAATACGCTCCCTTTACTTCATAGTCATTGGAAATTTCACCTTCATATTCGACAGCTACAAGATCCCCTGCTTTGACTTCTCCGCTTTCAATCCATCTCCTTACTTTTATATCATCTGTATATACCTTATATTTCTTTCCTGCTTTTGATTTCCTGCATAAAATAGTATCATCAACCATAATGTATCCATTTCCAATTTCTGTAACAGTTCCGGATATGGTTGGCAGACTGGTACTGGACTTTGTTTCCGTGGAATGTTTTTGTATATAACTGATGATCTGTCCTGCTGCCTCTTTTCCAATAAAATAACTATATTCATAATCAAAAATATTAGTAGCAAAGTAACCATCCTCAGAAATGTAGATCACCCGGTTATAAACACCCAATGCTTCAGAAGTTGCCGTAAAATCCAGATATCTTCGATTCTCTCTTTCAAAGAAGTCACTTGTATCATCAAGCTTTGCATCGCCACAATCAGAAAGGATCTGCCATATCTTTTCATCATTATCCAGCAAGAGCTCCTCTTTCTCTTCATAACCTTCACATTTCGTCACATAATTTAACTCTATGTTTTGAGAAAGCTCATAAAGTTCCAGTAACTTACCTAACGTATCTGGAGCCGCCGCTTCATCAGCCGCATAAACATAAAATCCGTCCTCATTGCCTACGGCGATCATCAGTTCCTCTGATATGCCCTTAATCTTCCGCACTTCAAATGTTTCCGTGTATGTCTTTCCTGTATCAGGATCAAGCCCTTCTGCCACACAGGAGCCAATTATCTCCCCCATTACCTCTGTATGAATAGAATTCTGACTTTTCGCAATAAACTGTTTTCCATTAAATTTAACAACAGGATACTTTTCAGCAGGAGTCTTGTATTTCCATGGCCATTCTATGGCTCGTTCTTTTTCAGAAACATGATATTTATATTTACTTTCAGCTATTGTAGCAGTCCGTAAAAAATGTGGAACAAGAATGCTTGCAATCATAACCAGCACCAAACAGGCAGCAACCGGCATCCATTTAATCATAGGATTATGCCTTTTCCTCGGCTGTAATGCCTGGGTAATGTATTCATCATCTATGTTTCCGAATAATTCCAAAAAACTATATTCATCCTTTTTCATAGTCGCCCCTCCCTTTCTAATATCTTTTTCAATTTCCTTTTATTCCTCAACAAATTCTGCTTAATTGCCCCTTCTGACATCTTATGTCTGGTGGCAATATTTTTAATAGATTCCATTACCCAATATCTCTGAACAAAAATATCCCTGTCCCTGTCAGATAAACTCTTTAGAAAATCATTGATAATTTCTATCAGTTTCTCAGCTTCCATATATTCATCTAAATTATACATTGTGGCGGTATTTAAACTTTCTACCTCTTCCGTTATCTCTACAATATGCATGTCCATTCTTTTTACTGCATATTTTTTTCTTAACATATCAATTGCAAATCCCCTTGTGATTTTTCCTAAGAAAGCTACCAGTCTTGGAGGTCTTTTGGGTGGGATATAACGCCATGCCGCAAACCATGTGTCATTTACACACTCTTCGGAATCTTCCCGGTTCATAAGAATCTTCCATGCAATAGAATAACAAGTAGAACGATACTTCTTATCAACCAATTGTATTGCATTTTCATCTCTGCTCCAAAACAAATCTATAATATAATTATCTTCCATACACTTCCCTCCGATTTCGTATTTTCAAATAGCCTATGTAAATATCATAACAAAAGTCTTACATAATAGATATCGTATTTTCTTTGCATGGGTTACACTTTTTTTAATATTTTTTTCAAATAATGAAAAAAGACGTAAGTCACTTCATTTTAATGATGTAACTCACGTCTTCTTTACATTTGCTTTTATATAAAAATACAATAAAAATCTGATTATCCGCTAAAACATAGTATCTATCAGCATTTTCAAGGGAACAAATACATCAATTTACTACTAATGAATGGGCCTTGATAGATGTTACTATCATAGAATCAACCGATATAATTCAAAACATTCGTTTTATCATATAATTCACAAAATGGAACACTCATAATAATGAAAGCTATTCAACTAGAACATCTGGAATATCAGAAATTTATATAGATGGATGTAGTAGTCCAGGATTTTTTGATAAAACTACTTTACATAATTATTTGGAACAATATCCTCATTCCATTCAAGTAAAACTTTATCCTTTCATATCACCCTATATCATCGTACATTTCGGGTCTGATTATGAGAATGTAATGAAATTTGATGTGAAATAGTATTTTGTTTCACGCTTTGAAATTTGAAAGATTTGATGGCTTTAATTATAATTTAGGTAGGAACTACACACGAATCACAAAATTTTATGATACTATACCAGTGGAGGTGGTTTTATGCAGCACATTTTAATTGTTGAGGACGATTTAGATATTCAAGATCTTTTAAGAAACTTTTTGCAAGAAGTTGGATATGAAATTACGATTGCAAGTGACGGCATGGAAGCTATTGCACTGTTTTCATCCACTCGTTTTGACTTGATATTGTTGGATATAATGTTGCCTAAAATTGATGGGTTTACAGTATGCGAGCTAATCCGTAAACAATCACAGGTTCCCATCATTATGCTGACTGCTCTAAACGGAGAAGAAGAACAAATCAAAGGGTTAGATTTGCAAGTAGACGATTATATTACAAAGCCGTTTTCCATGCCAATATTAATTCGTAAAATAGCTGCGGTTTTACGGCGGAGTACAATGAAACCAAATCAAGAACATCAAACAATATCCTATAAAAACTTGATTTTGGATTTAGACAGCTACTCTGCTTCAATAAATGGAGAAACCCACGAATTGACACAGCGGGAATTTGAGATTTTACGGGAATTACTTTTGAATCAAGGGCGCGTTCTTACCCGGCAAAATCTGTTGGATCGCCTTTGGAAATATGATTTCTACGGAGACGAACGTGTTGTTGATACACATATCAAGAATTTGAGAAAAAAACTTGGTATCGACTTTATCCAGACAATCAGAGGGGTGGGATATAAAATTGATAAAGAAAAATAAGAGCAGTTTGTTTATAAAGATATTCATTGTGACTTTTTTGTTGACCAGCCTTTGTTGCATGATAACTTACGGGGTTATCTCATGGCTTATCCCAAAAACTTATAGCACAACACTTGATGCAAGTTTAGATAGTGCAGTCAATTCACTTCTCACAGAAGTTGAAAATCTCACCCCCATGGAAAGTGGAAACCTTTTTGATGAATTTGTAATAAATCAAAATGGTGTGTTAATTCAATTATTTGATTCCTTAAATCGTGAAATTGAACTACCGTCACAAAACAGCATGACATTTCCCGTTTTCGTCACAGGTGGTGTAGCAATTGAATGTGCCGATCCAGCGGCATATCGGGCCACGCACAGTTATATCTTTACATTTGCAGATTCGGATGATGTCTACACATTAACAGTCGCAGGTAGTGCACAAGAAGTTAATTTGTTAAAGGATACTTTGGGTGGTATTTTTATTATTCTGCTTTTTGTAATTCTGTTAGTTGCTGTACTGGCCTCTATCGTATATTCTCATTATGTAACCAGGCCAGTTCTGCGTATCAATCGTGTATCAAAAAGAATGGCAGAATTGGATTTTAGTTGGAGATGTGAAGAAAATCGGACAGACGAACTCGGAACATTGGCTCATAGCTTAAATGAAATGTCACAAAAGCTGTCTGCTTCTATGACAGATTTGAAATGTGCTAATGAGAAACTACAAGCAGACATTGAGCGTGAACGTGCATTGGAACAGGCACAATTAGACTTTTTTTCCGCAGTTTCTCACGAACTGAAAACGCCTATTACAGTTATCAAGGGGCAGACCGAGGGTATGATTTTGAACGTTGGGGATTATCAAAATCGTAATAAATATCTGGTGCGCTCTCTGGAAATCATCAATACAATGGAAAATATGGTACAGGAAATTCTCACGGTTTCCCGTATGAAATCGTCAAAAGTCGGGCTTAAAAAAGAAACTATTCAATTTTCGGATATTCTCAAACAGAAATACGCACTGTTTGAAGATTTAATTATCCAAAAAGATATAGATTGGAATGAAAATATTACTCCCGATTTGAGTGTTATTGGGGATAAGGCACTGATACAAAAAGTAATCAATAACTTGATTTCCAATGCGATTTCCTACTCACCGGAGGGTAGCTCAATCTATTTGACTGCCTTTGCGGAAGATGGGACGGTTCAATTTTTGTTGGAAAACACAGGTATTCATATTCCTGATTTAGAAATTCCAAAACTGTTTGATGCATTTTACAGAGTAGAACATTCTCGCAATAAGAAAACTGGTGGGAGTGGTTTGGGATTATACATTGTCAAAACCATTTTAGAACAACATCAAGCAGAATACAGTATAACAAATACCGAAAGAGGTGTTTTATTCACAATTCAATTCTGAAAGCATGAGGCGGCGATAAGCACTGCCCATGCTTTTTTAACTACACATAAAAAACATATTCATCACAATAGTATCCCAAAAAGATTTGGTAATATAAAAGCATCAACAGAAAGGAGTTGTTTTAGATATGAAAAAAAATAACATTAGAATTCTCGCATTTACTATGACACTTTGTGTATCAACGATATTAAGTGCTCGTGCCTCTAACGCTGCTGATACACAACAAGCAAATAAGGTAACCTCAAATAGCTTAATTTCCGAAGAACAAGCCTATGACAGTAGTGACACTTCTTCATCCAACTTAACGGCAGAAGCCTATGAAAATGATGAAGCGATTTCCTCGGAGGAACAGGCTAAAGCTGAAGAAACCCGCAGGAAAGAAATTGCAGAACAGTACTCCGCTTATGAGCCCTATGGTATGACCTATGATAAAGAAAAAGACCGTTTCTTTTATGAAGGTCAGACTGTGCGCTACTTCAAAGATCAGATAAACGCAGAACACGCAAATTCGTTCTTCTTTGAGGATGGCGTTGTAGACGTGGAGCCGATTAAAGATACCAATGGAACCTTAACAGGATTAAAGCAGTCCTCGGATGCTGACTTCAAGGCTCGAACGGAAAAACAGGAAGAAATAAAGTCAGAACTTGCTGCGGCTGGCATTACCGGAAACAGCGGTAGTTTTGAATTGGGTGATCCAAATTATCGTGATAATAGCCTTGATGCCTATACCACATTTGGAATTTTCTATGACCAAACCTCTGGTAACTGGATATATGATGGGAAAATTATTCATATCCTCTATGATTCAGACCACAACACCTACTGTGATAACAGTGCAAGCGATGGTATCAATCTCAAAGTGATCCGTGATAAAAATGGCAACATTGAAAAACTGGTGGAAACAGAGGCTCAAGAACTTGAGCGGTATGTAAAATAAAGCCAGCTCTGCCGCACGACAGCAAAAGCCGTCGTGCGGCAGACACCGTCTCTCTCTAATACATTCCCAATTGAGATTTCAACTGTTTTAAGTGATCTAAAGTTTTTTTTCTTATGTCTTATCGCTTTTTTCTTACATATTCTACAAACTGAGTTTCCCTTTTAGTTAGCTTATCATTATCATATAGTTTATCAAAGTATAAAAGAAATTGATAGACGTTTTCTTTTAATATTTTCCGGACAGTATTTACGCCTCTTCTATTTTGACCTGAAATCTCAATGAAGAAGAATATTTCTTATTAGATAATGAGATTGAGTTTACCAAAAAGATTAATTTATTACTTAAGTGGGTTTGATGTTGAAAATACTTCATTGGTTGGATATTTTCCATTAAATAAAACATGACACATTACACTAATATCCTTTACTCTCGATTATTCGTCAAATAAATATATGCATCTTCCAAAGTGATATCATTATCCGGGACACAATTCTCATTTGGCTTTTCTTTGCTTAATACTTTCATATGAATTCCATTTTCTACATACTGCTTAGATGAAATAGAATAATTGGCTTCTAACAAACGGGCTTCTTCTGCATTTTGTACCGTACAAT
>OLPW01000201.1_pt1 | contig 72496 bp, 86 predicted proteins | sample 1672161 | NCBI WGS metagenome assembly OLPW01 (sample SAMEA3136654, study PRJEB25190) | human gut metagenome
TATTGTTGCACGCGGCCCCTCATTTGTCGGCATTTGGTTGGTTTTTGGTTTGCTTCCGGTACTTACCCGCATGAAACCTGCCCTCATTATCGAGGCAATGCAGGGAGTGGGAAAGGAGACCCCATGTGTGCCGCAGCCAAAATGAGCAAGACGCAGCAGCTCAAGGAGCGTTGGGAAGAAGGGGAGCTCGATTGTGGGTCGATCACGCCTGAGTTTATCAAGGGGCTCAGCCCTCGCGAGCTCGGTATGCTGGGCGAGCTTATCGCAATCGATTACTTTAACGAGCGCGGCTATGCATTGCTGGAACAAGGCTATCGATGCTCGGAGGGCGAGGCCGACCTGGTGCTGCTCGACGAGCTCGACGATGTGGTGGTGATGGCCGAGGTCAAGACCAGGCGTGTTGCGCTGGATTGTGATACGCGGGTGTTTCCCGAGGAAGCGGTGAACGCCCAAAAGCAGCGGCGCTATCGTCGCATCGCGAGTTGTTATCTCATGGAGCACTATCCGCTCAAGGCAATCCGCTTCGATGCCGTGGGCGTCACCATTCGCGGCGGGCATATCGCCGAGATCGAGCACCAGTACAATGCGTTCGATTGGCAGGTGTCGTGATGGCGTTCGAGACCTTTGCCGTTCACGCAGCCTGTATCCGCGGCGTCGAGGCGATTCCCGTCACGGTCGAGGTTTCGCTTGCGGGCGGCATTCCGGGCATACAAATGCTCGGCATCCCGAGTATGGAGGTCATGGAGTCGCGTGGGCGCATTCGCTGCGCGATGCGCTCTGCCGGATTCGAGATCCCGCGCTCGGGCATTACGGTCAATCTGGCGCCGGGCGATATCCGAAAGACCGGTAGCGGCTTTGACCTGCCGATAGCCATTGCGGTGCTTGCGGCCGATGGGCAGATTCCCCGCGACAATCTCGACCGCTGCCTCATTGCCGGCGAGCTCGGCTTGGATGGCACGGTGCTTCCCGTCAAGGGCGAAGTGGCGTTCCAGCTGCTGGCTCGCGACATGGGGCTGTCTTTTATCGCCGGCAGGTCCGACCAGCATGTTCCGCTTGCGGGGGTCGATTGCGGTTTTATCGATCACCTGTCGCAGCTTGCCCACGGTATGGGCGAGGCGGCTCGGCACTATCTGGATTCCGACGGCGTCGAGGCCACCTTTGAGCCCGAGCTCGATTATGCCGACGTGTTGGGGCAGGAGGTCGCCAAGCGCGGCATGGCGCTTGCGGCGGCGGGGGAGCTGGGCCTGCTCATGATTGGGTCTCCGGGATCGGGCAAGACCATGCTTGCGCGCCGCATGACGGGTATCTTGCCCGAGCTTTCCGTCGAGGATCAGCAGGAGGCGCTGTGCATTCATTCGGTCTTGGGTGAGAACATCGATGGCCTGCTTGCGGGGCATCGGCCGTTTCGAAGCCCCCATCACAGCATTTCGACAGCGGGCCTTATTGGCGGAGGGCGCCCGGTGCATCCGGGCGAGATCAGCCTTGCCCATGGCGGCGTGCTCTTTTTGGACGAGCTTGCAGAGTTTCCCACCGGTGTGCTGCAGACGCTTCGTCAGCCTATCGAGCGCGGCTATGTCAGGATCGTACGCGTCGACGGTGCCTTCACGTTTCCCTCGCGCTTTCAGCTGCTTGCGGCGAGCAATCCCTGTCCCTGCGGCTTTTTGGGCGATCGCGAGGTTCCGTGTCGCTGTTCGGCATCGATGGTCGAGCGCTACCGGTCCAAGCTGCGCGGTCCCTTGGCCGACCGTATCGACCTGATGCTCGATGTGACCCGCCCCGATCCGCAGGTGATTATCGAGGGCGCCGAGGGCATGTCATCGGCCGAGCTGCGCGACTACGTTGTCCGCGGTCGGGCTTTTCGTGCCTGGCGCGAGTCCCGTATGGATGATGCGGATGCCGAGGCCGAGCACGATGAGTCACGGTCCATTGACGGCGTCGTGTCGACCTTTGCACTCGACGAGGCTGCCGAGACATGCGTACTTGGCCTGTCGAAACGCACTCATCTCACGGGGCGCGGCATCGTGCGCCTGGTGCGCATCGCGCGCACGATCGCCGATGTCGCCGAAAGCGAGCAAGTAACGCAAGATCATGTACTCGAGGCCGCGATGTATCAGGGTAGGAGGGATCAGTGATGCCCGAGGAGACTTTTGAGCTGCATCCCGGTGATGCGTTGTATCCAGATACCGTTTTGGAGCTCTCTGATGTACCCCAGACGCTCTATGTGCGTGGCGACCCCGCCGCGCTGTCGACTCCCGCGCTTTCCATCATCGGCGCTCGCAAGGCCTCGCCGTACGGTCTTGCCGTGGCAGAGCTCGCCGCGAAAGTTGCGGTCGAGGCGGGGGTGACGGTGGTCTCGGGCGGCGCGGTCGGCTGCGACCAGGCCTCGGGTTGGGCCGCGGTCAACGCCGGAGGCAGGCACGTCGTGGTGTTGGGTACGGGCGCCGACGTGGTCTACCCGCGTTCGAGTGCGGGGCTCATCGCGCGCACGATCGATGCGGGCGGCGCGGTCGTGTCCATCTCGCCGTGGGGTATGGGGCCGCGTAAGTTTGCCTTTCCGCGGCGTAACCGCGTGATCGCAGCGCTGTCGCAGGCGCTCTTTGTGTCGGAGGCCGGCATGCCATCTGGGACGTTTTCTACCGCCGAGACCGCCATGGACCTGGGGCGCGAGCTGCTTGCGGTACCGGGCTCCATTTTGTCACCCGAATCGCGCGGGACCAACTACCTCATTGCCAACGGGGCCTGCTGCATTATTGACGAGGAGTCCATCGAGATGGCCATCTCGCGAATCTACGGTACCCTGCGCTATTCGCGTCCCGATGCGCCCGGTATTGCAGATCTGGACCCCACGCAGCAGGCCGTGATGCATGCGCTCATCGCCTCGCCGCTGAAGGTCGACGACATCGCGGCTCTCGTCTCGCTCGATGCCGTCGGAGTGCTCAAGCTCCTGGGCTCGCTCGAGCTCGAAGGACTCATCGAGCGCATGATGGATGGAAGGTATGCGCCCTCCAAGTTTGCGCTTCACGCCCAGACGCCCTTCGGTCACAATGGAAAGCGTGTCAATTAGAAAGGTGTTTGCAGATGCTGTTTGATCAGGTGACGGTTATCGGTGGCGGTCTGGCGGGATCGGAATGTGCGATTCAGCTGGCAGATCGCGGGTTCGCCGTAAAACTGTGTGAGATGCGCCCACAGGTGAGCTCTCCTGCCCACCATACCGATCATCTGGCCGAGCTCGTCTGCTCCAATTCGTTTAAATCGACCCGTCCGGACTCTGCGGCGGGCTTGTTAAAGGCCGAGCTCGGGCGTATGGGCTCGGTGCTGCTCGACTGCGCTCATCGCGCCGCTGTTCCCGCTGGCGGCGCCCTGGCGGTCGACCGTGTTACATTCTCCGAGCTCGTCGAGGCCGAGGTTGCCGCCCGCCCCAATATCGAGGTTGTCCACGGCGAGGTCACCCAGATTCCCGAGGGTCATGTGGTTATCGCCGCGGGCCCCTTGTGCTCGCCGGCATTGAGCGAGGAGGTCATGAAACTTGTCGGTGGTGACGCCCTGGCGTTCTTTGACGCGGCTGCGCCGATTGTCGATGCCTCGACGCTCGATATGGACGTGCTGTTCTCGCAGTCGCGCTACGAGGAGCAGGGGAGTGGCGACTATCTCAATGCCCCGCTCAACAAGGAAGAGTACGAGGCCTTTATCGAGGCGCTCACCACGGCCGATCGCGTGGTGCTCAAGGATTTTGAGGGCGGGGACCTGTTCCAGGCCTGCCAGCCTGCCGAGGAGGTTGCGCGCACGGGCAAGGATGCCATCCGCTTTGGCGCCATGAAGCCCGTCGGGCTCACCGACCCGCGCACCGGTCGCCGTCCCTGGGCGGCGATTCAGCTACGCGCCGAGAACAAGGAGAAGACGGCCTATAACCTGGTTGGCTTCCAGACCAACCTGACCTTCGGCGAACAGAAGCGCGTCTTCCATATGGTTCCAGGCCTGGAGAACGCCGAGTTCTTCCGCTACGGCGTCATGCACCGCAACACCTTTGTCGATGCGCCGCACGTGCTCGATGGCACCTTTGCCGTGCCCGGCACGAGCGTGCGCCTTGCCGGCCAGATTACCGGTACCGAGGGGTACATGGAGGCCGTGGCGACGGGTCTGCTCGCCGCGCTCAACACCTATGCCGAGGCTATTGGTGCCGCGGGCGTCGAGCTGCCGCGCGTGGGCGCCCTGGGCGCGCTCGTGGGGTATGCGACCGATCCGGCTACGGTGGGCTACCAGCCCATGCACGTCAACTTTGGGCTCGTTCCGCCGCTCGAGGGCGGTAAGCGTCGCAGCAAGCGCGATCGTTACCAGGCCTACGCGGATCGCGCCCTTAAGGCCCTGGATGCTTATCTGGAATCGCGCTCCGATCTGTTTGGAGGCGAGAGGTCATAGCTTTTGACCTGTACGATGCCGTCGACTCGTTCATCGCCTACATTGCACGCGTCGAAGGGCTCGCTCCCAATACGGTAACCGCCTACGCCTCGCGCCTCGAGCGCTTCGCCGCGTGGTGCGACCGCGAGGGCATCGACGCTCGCGTCGCCGACGTACGGACCGTTCGCTCCTATTTGGCCGAGCTGTCGCGTGGCCAGGTGGCGGCTCGGACCCTTGCGGCGCATCTGTCTGCCATTCGCTCGCTCTATCGGTGGATGGCTGCCGAGGGAATCGTTGAGGGCGATGCGGTCTCGGCGATATCCTCACCCAAACTGCCGCGCGATCTTCCCGGTGTGCTGACGACCCGGCAAGTCGAGGCGTTGCTCAAGGCCCCCGACACCTCGACGCCTTCGGGGCTGCGTGATGCGGCGATGCTCGAGCTGCTCTATGCCTCCGGCGCGCGAATCTCGGAGCTCGCGGCGCTCAACGTGGAGTCCATTGCTTGGTCAGAGCGAACGCTGCGACTTTGGGGCAAGGGGAGCAAGGAGCGTATCGTGCCCCTCTATCGGCGCGCTCTCGAGGCGACTCGCCGCTATATTGAGGAGGGGAGGCCACATCTCCTTGTGCAGGCAAAGCGTGTCGATAGTGCGAACGGCGTGCATCCGCTGTTTATCTCGGCGCGCGGAAACCGCATGAGTGCCGCCATGCTCAGGAGGCGGTTCCACATGCTTGCAGCACTTGCCGGCATTCCTGCCGACATCGCCCCGCATGCGATGCGCCACACCTTTGCGACCGACCTGCTCGAGGGCGGCGCGGATCTGCGCTCGGTTCAGGAGCTGCTGGGGCATGCGAGCTTGTCCACGACGCAGATCTATACGCACCTCACGCCCGATCGGCTTAAGCGCGCCGTGAGTCAGGCCCACCCCCGCGGCGAGTAGGAGAAGGGCCTCCCGCGCCGCACCGAGGTGTGTGGTTTTGATTGCGGGTTGGCAGGAAGAGGCAATCCTGCTATCATTCATCGGGTTGCTTCACGGCAACAGGTTTTTATCACGCACGCGCGGCTACTTCATACCGTGGTGCCCGGGCTTTGGTAGCACATGTCCGGGTTGGTTTTGGAGGATGACCCCGCGCGGAGGCAAACCACAGGAGGTTTAATATGGCTACCAAGATTAATATCCGCACCCTGCTCGAGGCCGGCTGCCACTTCGGTCACCAGACCCGTCGCTGGAACCCCAAGATGAAGCCGTTCATCTTCGGTGAGCGCAACGGCATCTACATCCTCGACCTCAAGCAGACCATCCTTGACGCCGACCAGGCCTACACCTTCGTCAAGAACGTCGCCAAGGGCGGCAACGTGCTGTTCGTCGGCACCAAGAAGCAGGCTCAGGAGGCCGTTAAGAACGCCGCTGAGCGCGCCAACATGCCTTACATCAACCAGCGTTGGCTCGGCGGCATGCTGACCAACTTCGTCACCATCCGCTCCCGCATCAACCGCATGGAGGAGCTCGAGGCCATGGTCGAGGACGGTCGCATGGCAGTGCTGCCCAAGAAGGAGCAGGCAGTGCTCGGCAAGGAGCTCGCTAAGCTCCAGACCAACCTCGGTGGCGCCCGCGACATGAAGGGTCTGCCCCAGGCTCTCTTCGTCATCGATACCAAGCGCGAGGAGAACGCCATCAAGGAGGCCCAGCGCCTGAACATCCCCGTCGTCGCCCTGATCGACACCAACTCCGATCCCGACGAGGTCGAGTACGGCATCCCCTGCAACGATGACGCCATCTCCGCTGTCACCCTTATGTGCGAGCTCATGGCCGACGCCTGCCTCGCTGGCTCCGGTAAGGAGCAGGTCTCCGAGGCCGAGATGGCCGCCGAGCCCAAGGCCGAGTAAATCAGTCCTATTTAAGTCTTTTTCATCTCTTTGAAAGGAACCACAATGGCCCAGATTACTGCCGCTATGGTCAAGCAGCTCCGCGAGATGACCGACTCCCCGATGATGGAGTGCAAGAAGGCTCTCGTCGAGGCTGACGGCGACATGGACGCCGCCGTCGACGTTCTGCGCAAGAACGGCCTCGCCAAGGCTGCCAAGAAGGCTGGCCGTGAGACCAACGAGGGCGCTGTCGCCGCGTTCGTCTCCGAGGATGGCAAGACCGGCGCTCTGCTCGAGCTCTCCTGCGAGACCGACTTCGTCGGCTCCAACGCCAAGTTCACCGGCTTTGCTTCCAAGGTCGCCGAGGTTGTCGCCACCACCGAGCCGGCTGACGTCGACGCTCTGCTCGCGAAGCCGATGGGCGAGGAGACCGTTTCCTCCGAGCTCACCGAGATGATTCACATCATGGGCGAGAACATGAAGATCTCTCGTTTCGCCGCTCGCAAGGCCGAGAACGGCGCTCTCGCTTCTTACATCCACATGGGTGGTAAGATCGGCGTCCTCGTCGAGTTCGCTTTCGATAAGGCCGAAACCGCTCAGGCTGAGTCCTTCAAGACCTTCGCTCACGATGTTGCCCTTCAGGTTGCCGCCGTCGCCCCGATCTGCGCTACCCGCGATCAGGTTCCGGCTGAGACCGTCGAGCACGAGAAGCAGATCTACATGGCTCAGGCTGCCGAGTCTGGCAAGCCCGAGGCCATTCAGGAGAAGATGGCTGTTGGCCGTCTGGAGAAGTTCTACAAGCAGTCCGTGCTCACCGAGCAGGAGTTCATCAAGGACAGCTCCCTCACCATCAAGAAGTACGCTGAGCAGGTCTCCAAGGAGCTCGGCGATACCATTACCGTCGTTGCCTTCGACCGTCTGGTCCGTGGCGAGTAAATAAGCTCTTGTAGCTGGTAATGAGCAGGCTGTGGGTTTTACTCACAGCCTGCTTTTTCATGGCTCTTATCAGAGCCTTTGCTATCATATTGAGAGTCTAATTAAAGGAGGATCGCTTTGTCCGACATCCGATATAAACGCGTGCTTCTGAAGCTTTCCGGCGAAGCACTGATGGGCGACGGTCAATATGGCATCGACCCCAAGATTACCGATCATCTTGCCAAGCAGGTCAAGGAGCTGCTCGCCGTTGGCCATGAGGTCGGCGTCGTTGTCGGCGGCGGCAACATTTTCCGCGGCATGGCCGGCGCTGCCGGTGGCATGGAGCGCGCCCAGGCCGACTACATGGGCATGCTGGCAACCGTTATGAACGCGCTTGCCCTGCAGGATGCCTTTGAGCACAACGATGTTCCCTGCCGCGTGATGAGCGCTATCCAGATGAACGAGATCTGCGAGCCCTATATTCGCCGTCGCGCCATCAACCACCTTTCCAAGGGCAACGTCGTTATTTTTGCCGCCGGTTCGGGCAATCCGTACTTTACGACCGACACCGCCGCGGCTCTTCGTGCCTGCGAGATCGGTGCCGAGATTCTGATTAAGGCCACCAAGGTTGACGGCATCTACGACAAGGATCCTGTCAAGTGCGCCGATGCCGTCCGTTTTGACAAGATTACCTATCACGAGGTTCTCGTCCGCGGTCTGCAGGTTATGGATTCCACGGCCACGGCACTGTGCCAGGATAACCGTATGCCGATTTTGGTCCTCAACATTGATGGCGAGGACACCGTCAAACGCGCGCTTTCGGGTGAGCCCGTCGGCACGCTCGTCTATCAGGAGGATTAAGCATGGCAGAGAACATCACCGCCCACATGGACAAGTCGCTCGAGTCCCTCAAGCACAACTTCTCCAAGGTTCGCACGGGCCGCGCCAACGCTAACATTCTGTCCGACATTTCGGTCGATTACTACGGTGTTCCCACGCCGGTTACCCAGGTTGCCGCCGTTAAGACTCCCGAGGCTCACATGCTGCTCATCGAACCCTGGGACAAGGCGCTCGTCAACGCAATCGTGAAGGCTATCAGTGCTTCTGATCTGGGCATTACTCCCAACTCTGACGGTACCGTCGTGCGCCTGCCGTTCCCGGCTCCCACCGAGGAGCGTCGTCGCGAGCTCGTCAAGGAGTGCCGCGAGTATGCCGAGCAGGCCAAGGTTTCCATTCGCAACATTCGTCGTGACTTTAACAACAAGCTCGAGCGCGACGAAGAGCTCACCGAGGACGATGTCCGTCGCGAGCAGGCCAAGGTCCAGAAGCATACCGATGAGTATGTTGCCAAGGTCGAGGAGCTTTTGAAGGAAAAAGAAGCCGAGGTCATGGAGATCTAAGGTGCAATACGACGAGAACAAACTGGTCGAGTACTTTGCCGACGCCCCTGCGGGCGTCGGTTTTTCCGACCTTGACCTCAATAAGATCCCGCATCATATTTCGTGCATCATGGACGGTAACGGTCGCTGGGCCACGGCGCGCGGTCTTGCCCGCACCGAGGGCCACAAGGCCGGTATCGTCTCCCTGCGCGAGATCATTACCGCATGTGTGCGCTTGGGAGTCGACGTCCTTTCGGCCTATGCGTTTTCCACCGAAAACTGGAATCGTCCGCAGCACGAGGTCAACGTTTTGATGCATTTGTTTGCCAAGACGTTTATCGATGAGTTGCCGCTGCTTAAGCGCGAAAACGTGCGCGTTGTCTTTTTGGGCGATATTTCCGCACTGCCCAAGAAGACCCGCGATGTCTTTGAACGCGGTCTTGCCGAGTGTGCCGACCACACCGGCATGACGCTGGCGCTTGCCGTCAATTACGGCGCTCGTGCCGAGATCACCCGCGCTGTCCGTCAGATCGCGCTCGATGCCGCTGCCGGAAAGATCGATCCCGTCGCTATTGACGATGATATGGTTGCTTCGCACCTGTACACCGCTGGGCTGCCCGACCCGGAGCTTGTGATTCGAACCTCCGGCGAGCTTCGCCTTTCGAACTATCTGCTGTGGCAGGTTGCCTATTCCGAGTTTTATGTCACCGATACCTATTGGCCCGACTTTGATCGTTGGGGTCTTGTCAACGCCATTTTGGCCTATCAGGGCCGCGACCGTAGGTTTGGTGGACTGAGCAAGACCGAGGAGGCTTAATCGTGTCCGATCGTCCCAAGGCGTCTGCTCCCAAGGCGTCAACTCCCAAGGCGCCTGCCGCCAAAAGCGGCGCGGCTGCGACTTCGTGGCTGGCCGGCTTTATTACCCGTGCCGCTGCAGGTATCGTCTACGCCGTTGTATTTATTCTCTGCCTGGTTTTGGGTATCGTTCCCACCGCCATCTTCGTCTCCGTCATGAGCGGCCTGTGCTGCTTTGAGTTTTTCCGCATGACGAAGCTCGATGGCAAGGTGGCCAACGAGCGCCTGGGTATCGCTGCCGCCGTGCTCTTTCCGCTCTCGGCACTGGGCGACTCGCTGCTGTTGAATGCCCTGCTTTTTGCTCTGATGCTTGCGGTGGGCATTTGGTATGTCTGTTCGTCGCGTACCCGCATATCCGATGTGGCTGTGACACTCATGGGTCCCATCTACACCGGTTTTATGCTGTCGGCCATCGTGCTGCTGCGCGATGCCGTGCCCGGTTTTGCCGGCGCCCTGCTTTCGGTGGGTGTTTGCGCGTCTCTCTGGGTCTCCGATTCGTTTGCCTACATCGTGGGCAGCCGTATCGGCAAGCACAAGATGGTCCCTAAGATTTCTCCCAAAAAGAGCTGGGAGGGCTTTGTCGGCGGCATCTTGGGCTCGGTTCTTATCTGGCTCATTTTGTGGGCGACGCATTTTTATAAGCTGAGCTTGCCCTACGCACTGCTGTGCGGCGTGGTTGTGTCCATCCTGGGCGTTATCGGCGACCTTATTGAGTCACGCATCAAGCGTGGCGTGGGCGTCAAGGATTCCGGCAACCTTATCCCGGGCCATGGCGGCATGCTCGACCGTAGCGACTCGCTTATCTTTGGCTGCATTACCGCGCAGCTGCTTTTGATGATCGGAGGCGTGCTGTAATGGCCTTTCAGACGACGTACGGCCCCGATGGGCGTCTTCGCGTTGCCATTCTGGGCTGTACGGGCTCTATCGGCACGCAGGCACTCGATGTATGCCGTCAGCATGCCGATCGACTGCAGGTGACGGCGTTGTCCGTTAACTCCAGCACTTCGGAGCTCGTTGCCGCCGCCCGCGAGTTTTCGGTCCCGGCTGTTGCCGTGGCCGACACCACCCATGGTGCGGACGCTGTACTGCAGGAGCTGCCCGAGGGCACCGAGCTCGGTGTTGGTGCGCAGGCGGTTTGTGAGCTCGCGCGTCGCGATGACGTCGACTGTGTCCTTGTTGCCATTGTGGGCGCTGCCGGGCTCGAAGCGAGCCATGCGGCCCTGACCTCGAACAAGCGTCTCGCACTTGCCAACAAGGAGTCTCTCGTTGTCGGCGGTGACCTGCTGATGCCGTTGGCGCAACCGGGTCAGCTAATTCCGGTCGACTCCGAGCACTCCGCCATCTACCAGTGCTATCTGGGGGAGAATCCGCGCGAGGCCCACTGCATCTGGCTTACTTGCTCGGGCGGTCCGTTCTTTGGCCGTACGCGCGACGAGCTCAATTGCGTGACGCGCGCCGATGCGCTGGCACACCCCACGTGGGCCATGGGTGCTAAGATCACCATCGACTCTGCGACCCTCATGAATAAGGGCTTGGAGCGTATCGAGGCGATGCACCTGTTCGGGTGCGATCTCGACTTTATCAACGTGGTCGTTCAGCGCCAGTCAAAGATCCACTCGATGGTCGAGTATGCGGACGGCTCCGTGATGGCGCATCTTGGTGCGTCCGACATGCGCATTCCCATCCAGTTCGCTTTCTCGTATCCCGAGCGTTGGGATACCCCAGCTCCTCGAATCGATTTCCGCGAGCTCGGGCAGCTCACCTTCGATGCGGCCGATACGGACACATTCCGCTGCCTGGCGCTGGCCGAGCGTGCCGGCAAGACAGGCGGCACCATGCCGTGCGTGTTGAATGCCGCCAACGAAGTTGCCGTCGATGCCTTCCTGCACGATGCCTGTACCTTTACCGATATCGACCGTATCGTCGAGTCGTGCATGGATGCACACGATACGCAGGCGGTCGCATCGTTTGAGCAGCTTCGCGATGTCGATACGTGGGCTCGCGCCAAGGCCGCCGAGGTGCTCGCTGCAACCCGCTCTTAATCATAAGGATTGCTTTTCGTTTTATGGATACTGTTCTGAGCGTTCTCTCCTCGGTCTTTTGGGGCCTGCTGATGCTATCCGTCCTTGTGTTTCTACATGAGGGCGGCCACTTTTTAGCGGCTCGTGCGTGCGGCGTGCGCGTCACCGAGTTTTTCTTGGGCCTGCCGTGCCGCTTTAACATTCATCATACGTCGCGTCGCATCGGTACCAAGTTTGGTGTGACGCCGCTGCTGCTGGGTGGTTATGCTGCTATCTGCGGTATGGACCCGACCGACGTCTCGTGCGCCGACCGTGTGCTTGCGGCGATCTATCGTCATGGTCGCGTTTCGGTTGCAGACCTTTCCGTCGAGCTGGAACTGCCCGAGGAGGATGTTCTCGAGGCTTGTGCCTTGCTTTTGGGCTGGGGTTCCATTGCGCCTTGGTACGAGGAAGGGGAGAAGCCTTCACCCAGTTACTATCCGGTTAGGTACCAGACGCTGCCGCGCGATGCTGCAGGATATACCACCTTTGACGGCCGCAAGTTCGATCGAGAGCATGCGACTGCCGAGGGCGATGTGTGGGAGCTGCCGGTCGCCGCTTCGGAGTTCCTCGAGCAGGAGCGTTCGCATACCTATCTGGGCCAGGGTTTTCTCAAGCGTGCCTTTATGCTGCTCGCGGGCATTCTCGTCAATATCCTGACGGGCTTTTTGCTGTTGATGAGCATCTACTCTATCGCCGGCGTATCGGTGCCGGTCGATAGCAATGTGATCGGTCAGGTCGAAGAAGGCTCGATAGCCGCCAAGGCGGGCATCGAGGCCGGCGACACGATTCTTAGTGTCGATGGCGTGTCCTGCTCCAGCTGGATGGATGTGTATGATGCCATCGGCAAGGCTGTCGGTCGGGACGATATCTCCATTGAGTATCAGCACGACGGCAAGAAACTTTCGACCTCGGTCGCGCTCAAGGAGGACGAGCGTTTGGGCGTTTATGCCTCCACGCAAGTGGTCCATTTGGACCCCATTACGTCGGCGTGGCTGTCGTTCTCCTATGTTCAGCAGACTGCTGAGGGCGTTATGCGTCTGCTGCAGCCGCAGCATACGATGGAGATACTCGATCAGTCCAGCTCGATTGTGGGCATCAGCGTCATGTCTTCTCAGGCGGCTGCCGCCGGCCCCGCGACGTTCTTGACGTTTGCCGCGTTCATCTCGTTCTCGTTGGGCTTTATGAACCTGCTGCCCATCCCGCCACTCGATGGCGGCAAGCTGGTCATCGAGATCATTCAAAAGATTGCGGGCCGCGAGCTTCCGCTCAAGGTCCAGACGATTGTGAGCTATGTGGGCATCGCGCTCTTTGCGCTGCTGTTTGTCTATATGCTTCGTTCCGACGTCCTTCGATTTATTTTGTAGGGGAGTGTTTGGATTGTCTTTGTCCCATCCTTTGCCGCGCGAGCTGACGCGCCCCGTGTTTGTGGGCGACGTGCAGATAGGCGGCGGCGCGCCGGTGGTGGTTCAGTCCATGACCTGCACCGATACCGCCGACGCGCAGGCAACGCTTGCACAAGTTCGTGCACTCGCCCAGGCGGGTTGTGATGTTGTGCGCGTGAGCGTGCCCACTGAGGCTGCGCTCGAGGGCTTTCGCACGATTTGTGCGGAGTCTCCGGTGCCGATCGTTGCCGATATCCACTTTAACCATAAACTCGCCATTGGTGCCGTGGAGGCCGGTGCCGCTAAGCTCCGCATCAATCCCGGCAACATTGGCGATTGGGCTAAGGTCGATGCCGTGATCGATGCCGCGGGCGCCGCTGGGTGCGCGATTCGCATTGGCGTGAACGCCGGCTCGCTTGAGCAGGATATCGCCGAGCGCGATGACCTTACGCAGCCCGAAAAGCTTGTGATGTCGAGCGAGCGTTTCGTCAAACATTTTGAGGATCGCGGCTTTACCAATATCGTGCTTTCCGCCAAGGCTCATAGCGTGTCCACGACGCTTGACACCTATCGTGCTCTGTCGCGCGAAATCCCCCATGTTCCGCTTCATTTGGGCGTGACTGAGGCCGGAACCAAGCTCCAGGGCACCATTAAGAGCTCTGTGGGCCTGGGAATTTTGCTTTCCGAGGGCATTGGCGACACCATGCGCGTCTCGCTCACGGCCGATCCGGTCGAGGAACCGCCGGTCGCCTGGGGTATTCTGCAGTCGCTCGGCCTTCGCCGCCGTGGTCCCGAGATCGTCTCGTGCCCCACGTGCGCTCGCTGCCAGGTTAACCTCATTCCTATCGCCGAGGAGGTCACCGAGCGGCTTAAGAACTACTCCGCGCCGCTTTCGATTGCCGTGATGGGCTGTGCAGTCAATGGCCCCGGCGAGGCCTCTGACGCCGACTTGGGTGTTGCTTGCGGACGAGGTCAGGGCCTGCTCTTTTCGCACGGCCAGATCATTGGTAAAGTAGCTGAGGACCAAATTGTCGACGCGCTAATGGCCGAGGTCGACAAGCTTATTGAGGAGAAATAAATGACTCGAGCAATGTATATGTCTAAGCTGTATGCTCCGACGCTCAAAGAGGATCCGGCCGACGCCGAGCTTGCGAGCCATCGCCTGCTGCTTCGTGCCGGCATGATTCGCAAGGAGGCCGCCGGTCTCTATTCCTATCTGCCGCTTGCTTGGCGCTCGATTCGCAAGATCGAGAACATCGTGCGCGACGAGATGGACGCTGCCGGCGCCCAGGAGCTCATGATGCCCATCATGGTCGATGCCGAGCTGTGGCGCGAGTCCGGCCGTATCGATGCCTATGGCAAGGAGCTCGTGCGCTTTGATGACCGCCACGGCCGCGAGTTTGTGCTCGGTCCCACGCACGAGGAGACCGTGACTGCCCTGGTGCGCAATGAGCTGCGTTCCTACAAGCAGCTGCCGGTGAATCTTTATCACATCCAGGACAAGTTCCGCGACGAGTTCCGTCCCCGCTTTGGCCTGATGCGCGGTCGCGAGTTCATCATGAAGGACGCCTACAGCTTCTCTGCCACGCAGGAGAGCCTGCAGGAGGAGTACGACAAGATGAAGCAGGCCTACGCCAACATCTGCGAGCGCTGCTACATCAAGGCTCTGCCCGTTGTCGCCGACTCCGGTGAGATCGGCGGCGATACCTCCGTCGAGTACATGGCGCTGGCCGATGCCGGCGAGGCTTCGCTGGTCTACTGCGACGATTGCGGCTTTGCTGCCGATGACGAGGCTGCAAGCACCAAGGTCGTTGTGACCGAGGGCCCCGGCGACGGCACACTCACCAAGGTCGAGACTCCGGGCATGGGCACCATCGAGGCTGTTGCCAAGTTCTTCGGCTTCCCCGAGAACGGTACGCGCAAGTCCCTGGCTCTCATCGACGCCGAGGGCAAGCCTGTTGTGGCCATCGTTCCGGGCGATCATGAGCTCAACGACTGCAAGGCCGAACACGTCTTTGGCAAGGGCTATCGCATGATGACTGACGAGGAGCTCCAGACCTACGGTCTGCATAAGGGCTTTATCGGACCGGTTAACCTGCCCGAGGGCATCCGTCTGGTCTGTGACGAGAGTCTGCGCGAGTCCAAGCAGTGGGCCTGCGGTGCCAACGAGGTCGACTATCACTTTACCGGTGCTTGCCCCGAGCGCGATTTCTCCGTCGATGAGTGGGCCGACCTGGTAACCGTTGTTGCCGGCGATCCCTGCCCGCACTGCGGCAAGCCGCTTTCCGCTGCCCGCGGTATCGAGGTCTCCCAGGTCTTCCAGCTGGGCACCAAGTATTCCGAGGCCATGGGTGCCACCTTTATGGACGAGGACGGCAAGGAGAAGCCGCTCATCATGGGTTGCTACGGCGTGGGCGTGTCTCGCTCGCTCGCTGCCGTCGTGGAGCAGCATAACGACGAGCACGGTATCGTCTGGCCGGTCTCCGTTGCCCCGTTCGAGGTCGCGGTGATTCCGCTCGATCCCAAGAAGGAGGAGTGCGCTACCGTCTGCGAGCAGATTGTTGATGGTCTCTGCGCCGAGGGTATCGAGGTCGTCGTCGACGATCGCGATGAGCGTCCTGGCTTTAAGTTTGCCGACAACGACCTTATGGGCTTCCCGTATCAGGTAGTGCTCGGCAAGCGTGGTCTTAAGAACGGCACCGTCGAGCTCAAGGATCGTGCCACGGGCGAGCGCGAGGATGTGGCGATCGACGAGGTCGTCGCCAAGGTTGCCGAGCTTGTGAAAGCTGCCCGTCGTTAATCTACGATTTCGCTTGTAGTTCGATATGCGGGACGGCCTCGCATTTCTCCAGATTGGGGAGATGCGAGGCCGCCCTTTTATCTTACCGTCGTGCTCAATCGCTAAAAGGAAAACCCCACAGCCCATGCGAGCTGCGGGGTTTTCCTTTGTATCTCCGATGCGAAATGAATCGCTCAGATATTACTGATAATCGACGACGTCGATCCAGTTCTTAAGGAACTCATCGTTCACGTTGCGCTTACGAGCGAGCTCGGAAGCGGCGACGATGCTCGTCCACTGACGCACGAGCTGCATGGGCATGTCGGCGCGGTCGCAGTAGAGCTCCAGGTAGGCCTCAGCCTGGTCCTTGCTGTTGAGGGCAAAGAGCAGGTAGGTGGTGGCAACATCGGCAGCAGGGGAGCCCTGGGTGGCATGTGCCCAGTCGCAGACGTACAGCTGGCCGTCGTCGCCGACGATGACGTTGGAGGGGTTGAAGTCGCCGTGGCAGACCTTGAACTCCTTGGTCATGCCGTCCAGTCGCTCCTGAAGGTTGTAGCGCGTGGTGGCATTGAGCTGATCGAGGCTGTCGATCATGCGGGCGAACTTATCGCGCTGACGGTTGAGCAGCGGGGAGGTGTAGCCGTGGATCTCGATCTGGAGGTCGACGAACATCTCGAGGTACTCACCAAAGCGCTGGGGCTCGGCAGTCATCTTCTCGGCAAGGGTGGTGCCCGGAACCTTCTCGGTCACGAGCGCCCAGCCGTTGGCGTTCTCGAGCTGAGAAACCTCGAGAGCCTTGGGGCTGCGGATGCCGCACTCATTGATGCGGGCAAGATTCAAAGCCTCGTTGAACACGTCGGAGACGGGCTTGGTCTCGTTAAAGACCTTGACGATCTTGTCGCCCAGGTCGTAAACGACCTTGTTGCCGCGACGGACGAGCTCGGTCTTGGAATCGGGGAGCAGCATGATTGCATCCTTTCAACGATGCGATAGAAGCAACGGCGGGGGCGTGCGTACACCCGTGCACCCCCGCCGCAAATAACCGTGCTAAAAACTAGCAGACGGCGTAGTCCTGGGGCTCGCGGCCGTAGTAGGCGTCCAGGTAGAGCTCCTTGATCTCGCTCATGAGCGGGTAGCGCGGGTTAGCGCCGGTGCACTGGTCGTTGAATGCCTGCTCGGTCATCTCGTCGAGGGTGTCGAGGAAGTACTGCTCGTCAACACCGTAGTCGGCGATGGTCTTCTTGACACCGATGAAGTCCTTGAGCTCCTCGAGCTTCGTGATGAAGTTCTCGAAGACCTCCTTGTCGTCCTTGCCCTCGATGCCGCAGTACTTGGCCATCTCGGCGTAGTTGTGCAGCGCGTTGGGGTAAGGATACTGGGAGAAGGTACCCATCTTGACGGGAGCCTCGGCGGCGTTGTAGCGCATAACGCGGGTCAGGATGACGGCGTTTGCGAGGCCGTGGGGCAGGTGATGGAAAGCGCCGAGCTTGTGGGCCATGGAGTGGTTGAGGCCCAGGAAGGCGTTGGCGAAGGCCATACCGGCCATGCAGGAGGCGTTGTGCATCTCCTCGCGGGCATGCGGGTCCTTGGCACCGTTCGTGAAGCTGGAGGGCAGGTTCTCGAAGACGAGCTTAGCAGCGCGCTCGGAGAGGCCCTTGGTGTAGTCGGAAGCCATGATGGAGACGTAGGACTCGATGGCGTGGGTCATGACGTCGATGCCGGAGGCAGCGGTCAGGCCGCGCGGGGCGGTCATGCAGTTGTCGGCGTCGACGATAGCCATGTTGGGGAGCAGCGCGTAGTCGGCGAGCGGCCACTTGATGCCGGTCTCCTTGTCGGTGATGATGGCGAACGGCGTGCACTCGGAGCCGGTACCCGAAGAGGTCGGGACGGCGACGAAGTAGGCCTTCTTGCCCATCTCGGGGAAGGTGAAGATACGCTTGCGGATGTCCATGAAGTCCATGGCCATGTCCTCAAACTTGCACTCGGGGTGCTCGTACATCATCCACATGATCTTGCCGGCGTCCATAGCGGAGCCACCGCCGACGGCGATGATGACGTCCGGCTCAAAGAGGGCCATCTGCTTGGCGCCGCGACGTGCGCACTGCAGCGACGGATCGGGCTCGACGTCATAGAAGCAGTCGTGGGCGATGCCCATCTCGTCGAGCTTGGCCTCGATGGCGCGGGTGTTGCCATTCTTGAAGAGGAACTGGTCGGTGACGATGAAGGCGCGCTTCTTGCCCATGACGGTACCGAGCTCGTCGAGGGCGACGGGCGTGGAACCCTTCTTGAAGTAGACCTTCTCGGGAGCGCGGAACCACAGCATGTTCTCACGGCGCTCGGCCACAGTCTTAACGTTGATCAAGTGCTTCACCCCAACGTTCTCGGAGACGGAGTTGCCGCCCCAGGAGCCGCAGCCCAGGGTCAGAGACGGCTTCATGCCAAAGTTGTACAGGTCACCGATGCCGCCGTGCGAGGACGGGGTGTTGATGACGATACGGCAGGCCTTCATGACGTGCTCGAACAGGCTGATCTTCTCGGCCTGGGCGGGGTGCACGTACAGGGAGGCGGTGTGGCCCGGGCCACCGGCGAGCACCAGGTGCTCGGCCTTGTCAACGGCCTCCTGGAAGTCCTTGGCGTGGTACATGGCCAGGACCGGGGAGAGCTTCTCGTGGGAGAACTCCTCCTTGGCGGGGTCGGTGGAGGTGACCTCGGCGATCAGGATCTTGGTCTTGGCGGGAACCTCGATGCCGGCGAGCTCGGCGATCTTGGCGGCAGCCATGCCGGGGATGCGGTGATCGAGGGCGCCGTTCTTGAACATGGCGGCACGCAGGGCCTCCATCTCGGCACCCTGCTTGACGAAGTAGCAGCCGCGCTTCTGGAACTCGGCCTTGACCTGGTCATAGATGGTGTCGATGACGGTCACGGACTGCTCGGAAGCGCAGATCATGCCGTTGTCGAAGGTCTTGGAGTGGATGATGGAGTTGACGGCGAGCAGCACGTCGGCGGTGTCGTCGATGACGACCGGGGTGTTACCGGCGCCAACGCCCAGGGCGGGCTTGCCCGAGGAGTAAGCGGCCTTGACCATGCCCGGGCCACCGGTGGCGAGGATGATGTCGACGTCGCGCATGACCATGTTGGTCAGCTCGATGGAGGGGACATCAACCCAGCCGATGATGCCCTCGGGGGCACCGGCCTTGACTGCGGCGTCAAGCACGAGCTTGGCGGCGGCGATGGTGCACTTGGCGGCAGCCGGGTGCGGGGAGATGATGATGGCGTTGCGGGTCTTCAGGCAGATCAGCGTCTTGAAGATCGCGGTGGAGGTGGGGTTGGTCGTCGGGATGACGGCGCCCACGATGCCGATGGGCTCGGCGATCTTGGTGATGCCGTAAGCCTCGTCGCGCTCCAGGACACCACAGGTCTTGGTGTTCTTGTAAGCGTTGTAGATGTACTCTGCGGCGTAGTGGTTCTTGATGACCTTGTCCTCAAGAACGCCGCGGCCGGTCTCCTCGATGGCCATCTTCGCCAACGGGATACGAGCCTTGTTGGCGGCCATGGCGGCCTCATAGAAGATCTTGTCGACCTGCTCCTGCGTGTACGTAGCAAAAAGCGCCTGGGCCTCTCGCATCTGAGCGAGCTTGGCCTCAAGCGCCTCTACGTTGTCCACAATTGCGGGAGTAGTGTTTTCCGGTGACTTTTTCACCATTTGTGTCTCCTTGCGATCGGAGATTTACCCTACGCCTTGCATGATAGCAAGAAATTATTCGGCGAACGGTCAGATTCCTGTAAAAGGCACACTAAAACGCTTCAATACACTGAAGCGTTTTAACTAAACTATCTACCAGCGCATCGCCCCGCTCATTGGGGACAGGCTTACATGAGTGCTTTCACTCATTTGGGACAGACATCGATTTGTCATTTTGCCGTTCTGGGCCTGTTGTTGCCACTCATTGGATATAAATAGGTTACAGGCTCAGCATTTTGCGTTTCTTCTCTCCTTTTAGGTGTTGCCTGTACAGCTTTGAAAGGAGAGATTATGCCCCGATGTGCCCGTGCCGTTTCGATCACCGGCTATTACCACGTCTTTGACCGCGGCAACTCCAAACAGATTATTTTTGAAGATGACTCCGACCGTTATCGTTTCTTATCGGATATCTCGGACAGGTTTGCGCGCCATGACGTGGCGGTGTTGGCTTGGTGCCTTATGGACAACCACTTCCATTTGATGGTTGATGACCCATTTGACAACCTTTCAAAGGCAATGCAGTGCGCGCTGACGGCATATGCTAAGTATTTCAATGGGAAAACGGGGAGAACGGGACATCTGTTTGACAATCGCTACTCGCGGGTCGCGGTTGAGTCGGACACGCAGGCAGTGCAGCTGCTCGACTATATTCATCTCAATCCCGTGAAGGGTGCGCTTGACTCGCTCGAGGCGTACCGCTGGTCAAGCTATAAGGCATATCAGCTGGGCTATGATCCCTTTGACATCTGTGATGCGGCCCCTATGCTCGATGTTGTCGGAGGCTCCCGTCGCTATTGCGAGCATCTCAAGAAAGTTGGCGGGCGCTTCTGGTCAGTGGAGGTTCTTCCGCGCCGGCGGATTCCCGATGAGGAGGCTCTTTCCGTTGCGCGCGAAGTCCTGCCGAGCATAGATCCTGCGCTGCTCAAGGCCCTGCCTCGCCCCGAACGCGATGCCTGCCTGCTGAGGCTCAGGCGGGCACATCTCACGGTCAAGCAAATTGCCCGTATCACCGGTATCGGCGCCACAAGCGTGACCAAGGCTACTGCAGGCTGGAAGGATGCAGCGTGAGATAGGGGCCGGAGCCGATCGGGACGCCGCATGCGTGCGTCATGTCTGTCCCCAATGCGTGAAAACACCCATCTAAGTCTGTCCCCAATGAGTGGGAAAGCACCCATCTAAGTCTGTCCCTAATGCGTGAAAACACTCATGTAAGTCTGTCCCGAATGAGTGCAAAAAGGCGCCCTCCGTAGGGGAGAGCGCCTTTGGTAAGTTCTATGTGAACGCGAGGTCTTTGACCCGGAGAGTCCGAGGTACTTGTTGGTAAGACCTTATTTAGGAGCGCGCAACCTTGCCGGACTTGAGGCAGGTGGAGCAAACGTTCATCTTGCGACGGTGACCATCGACGACGACGTAGACGCGCTGGATGTTGGGGCGGAACTTACGGTTGGTGACGCGGTGAGAGTGGCTGATGGAGCGACCGGCAACGGGGTGCTTACCGCAAACTTCGCAAACTTTGGACATAACTGACCCTCCTTGGGCGACAAACGAACATGTCGCGTTAACAAACAAGCCTGAACTATAGCACAGAAGCAGCTCCCTGTGCGTAATCTACACAGAGATATTTCTCTTTTGGCGATAGTGCCCACGCCACGGCCCTGGACGTAGATCCGATTTGCGTGCAGCAGAGGGGATTATGCCAGCTCGTGCGTGCGTTTTCAAGCTCGTCCCACAAATATATATAGGTTTATTGAGCATTGGGCTCCGTTTACGGATTGCTCTGTATTTATGCTCGCAATTAAGTTCGAGGTTGGCTACACTATCCCTTGACCATTAAAGGGGTACGAGATACCCACATGGAATTACATAGCTGCCTAAGAGCAGCCTTTCCTGTGGGTGTCTGGTCCGCTTTGAGCGGTCGGGCATCTATTTTTTTGACTGTGTCAGCAGTCAAGACATGTGAGGAAGGAGATCGATGGGCACGACTTCCCCCAAGGCGGTCATCATGGACGAGACCGCCGTCAATCGAGCGATGACCCGCATCGCGCACGAGATTCTCGAGCGCAACGAGGGCTGTGAAGACCTCGCTCTGGTCGGCATCGTCACGCGCGGCGACCTTCTGGCAAAGAAGCTCGCCGAGGAGATCAAGGAGATCGAGGGCGTCGACGTTCCGCTCGGCAGCCTCGACATCAGCTTCTACCGCGATGACTACGCTACCAATTTCGCTCCCGCGATCCACGCCACCAACATTCCCTTTAGCGTCGACGGCAAACGCGTCGTGCTGGTGGACGACATCCTGTATACGGGCCGTACCATTCGCGCCGCTCTGGACGCCGTCATGGATCTGGGCCGTCCGAGCCGTATTGAGCTGGCAGTTCTCGTTGACCGCGGCCACCGTGAGCTCCCCATCTCGCCGGACTTTGTCGGCAAGAACGTTCCCTCGTCGCATGAGGAGAATGTGCACCTATATATGAAGGAAGTCGACGGCCACACCGCCGTCGAGATTAACGACGTCGCGCCGGGTTCCCACGTGGGCTCCGCGCCGCTGGGAGGTGAGTAGTACCGTGGCGTTCAACCATAAGCACCTGATCGACATTACCGAGTACTCCGAAGAGGACATTAAGCTCATCCTCGAGACCGCCAAGGCGTTCTCCGAGGTCAACGAGCGTGCGATTAAGAAGGTCCCCACGCTCAAGGGCAAGACCATCGTCAACATGTTCAACGAGCCCTCGACGCGCACCCGCAGCTCCTTCGAGCTCGCCGAGAAGCGTCTTTCGGCCGACAGCCTTAACTTTGGCGGCTCCTCGACCTCCACGGTCAAGGGTGAGAGCCTCGTCGACACCGTCGAGACCCTCAACGCCTATAAGATCGACTGCATCGTCGTTCGCGATAAGCACGCCGGTGCTCCCTACATCGTCACGCAGAACTCGCCCGCAAGCGTCATCTGCGCCGGTGACGGCAAGCACAACCATCCCACGCAGGCCCTGCTCGACCTGTACACCATCTGGGAGCACAAGGGTGACTTCCACGGTCTGAAGGTCGCCGTCGTCGGCGATATCGCCCACTCCCGCGTGTGCGGCTCGCTGATCCCCGCCCTTAAGATCATGGGCTGCGAGACCTACGCCGTCGCCCCCGGCACGCTGCTGCCGCCGGCGCCCGAGGTCCTGGGCTGCGACCACGTGACGAGCGACCTCGATTCCGTCCTGCCCGAGCTGGACGTCGTCTACATGCTGCGCGTGCAGCAGGAGCGCCTCGAGGGTGCCCCGTTCCCGACCATTCGCGAGTACCACAAGCTCTTCGGCCTGACCAAGGACCGCGAGAAGCTCATGAAGCCCGATGCGATCATCTGCCACCCGGGCCCCATCAACCGCGGCGTTGAGTTCGACTCCTATATGGCCGACCACCCGCAACGCTCCGTCATCCTGGAGCAGGTCTACGCCGGTATCTGCGTGCGTATGGCTATCCTGTATCTGCTGCTTGGAGGTGCCGATAATGGCCTTGCTTCTTAAGAATGCCCACGTCGTCGACCCGTCCGTCGAGCTTGACGGTGTCGTTGACGTCCTGATTGACGGCGACAAGATCGCCGAGGTCGGCGAGAATCTCGCCGTCGAGGGAGCCGAGGTCCGCGACCTTTCCGGCAAGTACCTCGTCCCCGGCCTGGTGGATATGCACGTTCACCTTCGCGAGCCCGGCTACGAGGTCAAAGAGGACATCGAGAGCGGCACCCGCGCAGCTGCCAAGGGCGGCTTTACCGGCGTGTGTTCCATGCCCAACACCGATCCCGTCACCGATAACGGCACCGTCGTGGAGTTCGTCAAGTCCCGCGCTGCCGAGGTCGGTCACTGCCGCGTCTATCCGTCGGGCGCCATGACCCGTGGTCTTAAGGGCGAGGCCATGTCCGAGATGGGCGATATGGTCGCCCACGGCGCCGTCGCCTTCACCGACGACGGTCGCGGCGTGCAGGGCGCGGGCATGCTCCGTCGCTGCATGGACTACGGCAAGATGTTCGGCAAGGTCTTTATGAGCCACTGCCAGGACGAGGACCTGGTCGGCCACGGCCAGATCAACGAGGGCAAGGTCTCGACCCGTCTGGCTCTCGAGGGCTGGCCGGCTGCCGGCGAGGAGCTCCAGATCGCTCGCGACATCGAGATCGCCAAGCTGACCGGTGCCAAGCTGCACATCCAGCACATCTCCACCGCCCATGGCCTGGAACTCGTGCGAGCCGGTAAGGCCGCTGGCGTTCAGGTTACCTGCGAGGCTACCCCGCACCACATGTTCCTGACCGAGAACGACCTGGACGAGACCTACAACACCTCGCTCAAGGTCAATCCGCCGCTGCGCACCGACGAGGACGCCGAGGCCATCCGTCAGGGTGTCATCGACGGTACCGTCGACGTTATCGTCACCGATCACGCTCCGCACACTCCGTGGGAGAAGGCCCGCGAGTTCGAGCTCGCACCCTTTGGCATGATCGGCCTCGAGACCTCGCTGTCGCTCGTGCTCACCGAGCTGGTCAACACGGGCAAGATGAGCGTGGGCCGCATGGTCGAGCTCATGGCCATCAAACCGCGTGAGATCCTGGGCCTCGACCAGGTTCAGGTCAAGGCGGGCTCCGTTGCTGACCTGACCGTGTTCGACCCCGCCGCAACCTGGACGGTTGGCGAGGGCGGTTACGAGTCGCGTGCCGAGAACTCCGGCTTCGCCGGCCGCACGCTTACCGGTCGTGCCACCGATGTGTTTGTCGGCGGTAAACAGACGCTTGCCGACGGCTGCATCTGCTAGCATAGCCTTATCGCTTTTGTGCGCGGCGCCCTTGCGGTGCCGCGCTTTCTATTCGTTTAGACCATGCAACCGCATGGGGGATTGGAGCGTCTATGCCCACACCTTCCACTGCACGCATGCACGACTTCGAGGTCGTCTCGAACCGGGAGATCGCCGACGGCATCTTCTCGCTCGTCATCTCGGCCCCCAAGCTTGCAAGTGCGCTCAAGCCCGGTCAGTTTGTGAACATCGCCGTGCCCGGCGATGCGTCCTCGCTGCTTCGCGTGCCTCTGAGCTACTACCGCGCCGACGCCGAGGCCGGCACCGTTGAGCTGTGGTACGCCGTCGTGGGCGACGATACCCGCCGTCTGTCGCAGATGGCTCCCGGTTCCACCTCTAATCTGTTGGGCCCCGGCGGCCGCGGCTGGCTCGTGCCCGAGGGCACCAGGAAGGCGCTGCTCGTCGCTGGCGGCATTGGCGTTCCGCCCGTGCTCTGCCTGGCTGGCATGCTTGCCGAGCAGGGCGTGGACGTTGACGTGTGCCTGGGCTTTGGCACCGCGTCCAAGGCCGTGGGCGTCGATGAGTTCCGCGCGCTGGGAGCTACGGTCAACGTATGCACCGACGACGGCTCGTTGGGCACGCACGGCTTCTGCACCGATCCTGCCGCCGAGCTGCTCGGAGAGGGCGGTTACGACTACGTCGCCAGCTGTGGTCCCGCCGTCATGATGAAGAAGGTCGCCGCCGCTGCCGCCGAGGCCGGCGCGTACTGCGAGGTGTCGCTCGAGCGCATGATGAGCTGTGGCTTTGGCGCCTGCAACACCTGCAATGTCGAGACGGTCGACGGTATGAAGGGCGCCTGCATGTGCGGCCCCGTGTTTGATGCTTCCAAGGTGGTGGTCTTCTAGTGGGTAACGTGAACATGGCCGTCGATTTCGGCGGCGTCAAGATGCAGAACCCCATCAACACCGCAGCCGGTACCTTTGGCTACGGATGGCAGTTCCAGAACTTCTTTGATGTCTCCCAACTGGGCGCCATCACCACCAAGGGTTGTGCTGCCGAGCCCTGGCCCGGCAACCCCGCGCCCCGCATGGCCGAGATCCCGGGCGGCATGATCAACTCCGTGGGCCTTCAGAACCCCGGCGTGGCTGCCTTTGCCCGTGAGTCCGGCCCGTGGCTCGAGCAGCTTTCCAAGGACGGTTGCCAGGTCATTTGCCAGGTTGCCGGCCACTCCGTTGACGAGTTTGTTCGCGCGCTCGAGATGTATGACGAGCTGTGCCCCTGGGCTGCCGGTTACGAGATCAACGTGAGCTGCCCCAATATTGCCGCCGGCGGTGCCGCCATGGGCTCCTCGCCCGAGGGCGCCTCTGCCGTTATGGCTGCCTGCCGCAAGGTGACCGATAAGCCGCTGTTCGTCAAGATGGCTCCGGTTAACGTCGCCGAGATTGCCAAGGCTCTCGAAGCCGCGGGTGCCGACGGCCTTTCGGTCATCAACTCCATCCAGGGCATGGCCATCGACGTTCATACCCGTAAGTCCCGTGTGGCCAAGCCCAAGGGCGGCCTTTCGGGCCCGCTGTGCCACCACATCGCCGTTCGCATGGTCTGGGAGGTTGCTCAGGCCGTCGATATCCCCATCAACGGTGTCGGCGGCGTCATGACGGGCGAAGATGCGGCCGAGTTTATCCTGGCTGGCGCCACCTGCGTGTCGGTCGGCATGGCCAACTTTGTCGATCCGTGCGCTTCGCTCAAGATCGCGCACGAGCTCGAGGCCTGGGCGGAGTCCCAGGGCGTGAAGGACATCAACGAGCTGGTAGGTGCTTTCGAATGCTAGAGACCGATGCCCGCGACCGCGTTATCGTCGCCCTCGACTGCGACCGTGAGCGTGCGCTTGAGCTCGCCCATGAACTTTCTGGTCATGCCGCTTGGCTCAAGGTGGGCATGACGCTCTATTACGCTGAGGGCCCCGAGATCGTCAAGACGTTCAAGGACCTGGGCTTTAACGTCTTCCTCGACCTCAAGTTCCATGACATTCCGCATCAGGTGCGCGGTGCCGCCCGTTCCGCCTCGCTTGCCGGTGCCGACCTGCTTTCGGTCCACGGTCTGGGCTCGGGCGCTATGCTCGCTGCCTGCCGCGAGGGTGCCGAGGAGGCTCGCGAGGACCGCGCCAAGCTCGTTGCCATTACCGTGCTCACGAGCATGAACCAGGATGCCTTGAGCGAGATCGGTGTCGAGTCGCCCGTGGCCGAGGAGGCCGCCCGCCTGGCAAAGCTTGCCCAGGCTAACGGCATCGACGGCATCGTGTGCTCGCCGATGGAGGCCCACGATATGCGTGAGCTGCTGGGCCCCGATGCCCTCATTGTGACTCCGGGCGTGCGTCCGGTGGGTGCCGCCCTGGGCGATCAATCCCGCGTGGCGACGCCTTCCCAGGCTATCGAGCGCGGTGCGAGCCACATCGTGGTGGGCCGACCCATCACCGGTGCCGACGACCCTGTTGCCGCATTTGACGCCATCGTTGCCGAGCTGGTCGAAAACGTCGCCTAAAAGATTCCCTCAAGTCACCACTTTTGGGTCTCATTAGCACAAATTAGCCCCTGTGCCTGCGAAAACTTTCCCATCCTTTGTGTGGAATCGCAGGTCAGGGGCTTAACTTTGACCTCCGTATATTGCACTTTTCGCAGGTATCGTCTAATCTATGGTGCCGTCGATTGGGCATTTAGTGCGTTTTACGTGCTAAAATGCCAATTATTGCATCAGATATAACCCAACTATTTGGAGGTTCGAATGGCACTCCCTCAGCTTACCGACGAGCAGCGCAAGCAGGCTCTTGAGAAGGCTGCTGCCGCACGTCACGCCCGCGCTGAGCTTCGCGAGCAGATCAAGAAGGGCGAGAAGTCCCTCGAGTCCGTGCTCAACTCCGATGACCCCATCGCTTCCCGCATGAAGGTTTCCACCCTCATCGAGTCCCTGCCCGGTTATGGCAAGGCCAAGGCCGCCAAGATCATGGAGGAGCTCGGCATCTCCGCTACCCGCCGCGTCCAGGGCCTCGGTGTCCGTCAGCGCGAGCAGCTCCTCGAGCAGCTGACCAAATAAGTGAGCGCTCAGGATTCAAAGCTCTTTGTGATTTCTGGACCGTCAGGTGCAGGCAAGGGCACGCTCGTCACTCGTGTGCGCGAGCGTCGCTCTAACCTGGGCCTGACGGTTTCGGCTACCACGCGAGCCCCACGCAAAGGCGAGGTCGACGGCGTCAATTACTTTTTTCTGACGCGCGAGGAGTTCGACCGCCGCGTGGCAAACGGCGAGTTTGTTGAGTGGGCCGAGGTCCACGGTAACTGCTACGGCACCTTGGTGAGCGAGGTCACATCCAAGCTTGCCTCTGGTTCGTCTCTAATCTTGGAGATCGATGTCCAGGGTGCCTTGCAGGTCAAGGAGCGTTTCCCCGAGGCCGTGCTGATTTTTATCAAGCCGCCTTCGCTCGAGGTGCTCCGCGAGCGTCTGGTCGGTCGCGGTACCGAGACGCCCGAGACGATCGAGCTGCGTATGGCAAACGCCGCCCATGAGCTTGCCCTTGCCGACCGCTACGACGACGTCGTGGTTAATGACGATCTCGACCGCGCGACCGATGAGCTCGTTCGCGTTCTCGATATGCATGAAAGGATCTGAGGTCCGTGTCCGTTGTAAAGCCTTGCATTGACGATCTTCTGGAGAAGACCGATCACAACCGCTTCCTGCTCGCCTCGCTTGCCTCCAAGCGCGCCTGCGACATTAACAGCATGCTGCGTGGCCAGCACAACCGCGTGCTCGCCGTTCAGGATGTCGACGACATCACCATTGCACTCTCCGGTGCCGATACCATCTCGATGGCTATGGACGAGATTGTCGACGGCGATATCTCCTACGACGAGGCCCGTTATGAGAAGGCGCTCGGCCACAAGGTTGCTGAAGCCTAAATGGCAGCCCGCGTCTGCCTGGTCCACTATCACGAGGTTGGACTGAAGGGCAAGAACCGCGCACATTTTGAGCATATCCTCATGGATAACATCAAGGCGGCCTTGGCCGCCTTTTCCGTGAATGCCGTGTCTCGAATTTCCGGTTATATCCTCGTGACCTTTAACGAGCATCAAGCCGACGAGGCGGCGCGCGTCATTCGCACCGTCCCCGGCGTTGCCCGCGTGTCCCTGGCGTACCACACCAACCGCGACCCGCAGGAGTACTGCGCCGCCGCCGTGAAGGCGCTGCGCGAATTTGGTCCCTTTGAGTCGTTTAAGGTACATGCCAAGCGGTCTAACACCGACTACGAGCTCACCTCGATTGATATCAATCGACAGGTTGGCGAGGTGCTGTGCGAGGCGTTTCCCGATAAAAAGGTCCAGATGCACGATCCCGACGCAATGGTGCACGTGCTGGTGGTCCAGGGTAGCGTCTACGTGTATGCGCGCTCCGAGCGCGGCGTAGGCGGTCTGCCGGTGGGATCTGCCGGCAAGGTCGTGACGCTGCTTTCTTCGGGTATCGATTCCCCAGTGGCGACCTGGATGCTCGCGCGTCGCGGCGCGGTGTGCGTGCCGGTACATTTCTCCGGTCGTCCGCAGACGCCTGATACGAGCGAGTATTTGGTGCAGGACATCATCCGTGCGCTTGAGCCGGGCGTTCAGATCGGTCGCCTGTACGTTGTCCCGTTTGGCGACTGCCAGCGCGAGATCTCGGTGACCTGCCCCAGCAACCTGCGCGTGATCATGTACCGTCGCATTATGTATTCGGTTGCCGAGCGCATTGCGCATATCGAGGGCGCCAAGGCTATCGTGACCGGTGAATCACTCGGTCAGGTTGCTTCCCAGACGCTTGAGAACATCATGGCCGTCAACGAGGCCGTCAAGATCCCCGTGTTCCGTCCGCTCATTGGTTCTGATAAGCAGGAGATCATCGCGCGTGCTGAGGAAATCGGCACGTTTGATATCTCGACCGAGGCAGCGCCCGATTGCTGCACGCTGTTTATGCCGCGTCGTCCCGAGACGCATGCCAAGCTCGATGCCGTGCATGAGGCATGGGAGCTGTTCGATCACGAGGAGATGATTGAGCGTTTGCTCAAACAGACCGAGTATATCGACTTCGAGAGCAACACGTATAAGGCCCCTAAGACCTTAAAACGCAAGCATTCCGAGCTCGCTCCACGTGAGATTTACCAAGATCACGAATAATGTTGTGTATAGACCGGCGGTGATTTTGCATCGTCGGTCTTTTTCTATCTGGGCATTAGGCGATAAACAGTTCATTTGTCGACGTGTGCCTGAATAAATGGACACTTTTCCGCAAGGTTTTGGTCAGCTTTTGGTTTGACCGCGATAACCGGTGTGGACGTGCGGTGGCTGCGACGTTCGTTTCCTGACACGATGGTGTTGGGAGGTGTTTGCTATGGCGCAGCGCGAGCAACACGAACGGGTTAAACGGATGGACCGCTGGGCAGAAAAGCTGCTCGGCCATAAGGCGATGGTCGTGGCGATCCTGGTTGTCATTGCCGCCGCGAGCGGCTTGGCGATGGCAGGTTTTGGTGGTCACTCCAGCGACGTATCGTTTGAGCGTAGTGATGAGGCGAGCGCCTCGGATGTGCGCGGGGCCGGGGATGCCTCTCCTGACGATGCCGATGAGCCGTCTGCCAAGAGCTCCTCTGCTGCCGAGGTGTACGTCGATGTTGATGGCGCCGTTGTGAAGCCTGGCGTGTACCGGCTTAAAGATGGAGCACGGGTGTCCCAGGCGATTGATGCCGCCGGAGGGCTTACGGCCGAGGCGGATGTGACGGGTCTTAACCGTGCGTCCAAGATCACCGATGGTCAAAAGATCTATGTGCCGACGGTAGGGGAGCAACAAACGGCTGCGGCCGTCGGCGGCGCCGAAAGCGGCGCTTCCACGACCCCTGGTACAGGGTCTTCGTCGGGACTTGTGAATATCAATACGGCAAGTGCGGCGGAGCTGCAGACGCTTTCGGGCATCGGGCCTTCTATGGCCCAGTCAATTATCGACGAACGGACGCAAAACGGGGCCTTTGCCTCGGTCGATGACCTTATGCGCGTATCGGGGATCGGTGAGAAGAAACTCGCCAAAATTAAAGATTGCATCTGCGTATGAGTGCGACCGAGCGCGAGCATGTGATGCCACCGCGCCCATTGATGCCGTGGACGATAGCACTTTGTGCCGGCTTGTGTGCGAGCTGTGGGTTAGTGCTTAACATGGCGGCCGATGCGCTGCTGGGAGAGCGGGCGGCGCCCGTCAAATTGCTTATGGCCATTCCCGTTGCGGCAGCAGGGTGCATCGTATTGGCTCGGTCCTGCATGCGCCTTGTGCGGTGGAGGCGATGGCTGTATGCCGCGGCCCTCGGCCTCGTGGCGGGAGCGGTCGTGTCCGCGGGTTGGGTGATAGGGGCGCTGCGCGCTTCGAGGGCGTTGGATAATCGGGCTGCGAGCAGTCTCGAGTTTGTTGTGTACGGCGACCCGTCCATCAATGACGGTGCGTACTCCTATACCTGTGATGCGTATGCGGGCGAAAAGCGTTTGGGTCAGGTACGGCTGTCGTGTGATCGCGAGCTTGGCGCCGGTTCGCATGTACGTGCTATCGGTCGAATTTCGCGCTTTGAGAATGATGCGTATGGGCGCTCACGCGTGCTTCGGGGCGAGCTTCGAAAGGTTAAAGTCGTCCGGTTGGTATCGATCGACGAGGGCCCTCCAGGCCCGTTGTCTTGGCTTCGAAACGAGCTCCTTGCCGTTATCGCGCCCGCGACCGATCCAGCGCGCTCGCTCATTGCCGGCGTTGTCTGCGGACGCTCGGCCGAGCTGCGTGCCCAGCCGGCGGGCGATTGGTTTTCGGTAACGGGCACCGCACATCTTATCGCTGTCTCGGGTAGTCATCTTGCCATCGTGGGGTTTGTGATTGAGAGCGCCCTGCAACAGACACACCTCTCTCGTGGGCTGCAGCGGGGGCTGTTGGTGCTGGCCCTCGCTGCCTATGCCGTTTTTACGGGCGCCTCGCCCTCGGCCGTGCGCGCGTGCTGCATGGTGGCGGCGGCGCTTGTCGCCAACAGCGCCGGACGTCGTCGGCATGGCCTCTCGGCTCTGTTCGTCACTATGGCAATCTTTGTGTTGCTGCGTCCGACGGTATTGTTCGAAATGGGTTTTCAGCTTTCGTGCGTCAGTGTTTTTGCCATCCTTTGTTTTTGCCCCTACGCCACCTACGCCTTGGGCGAGCTGGGCATGCCATCGGGTGTCGCCAGCGTTTTGTCTGTCACGCTGTGCTCGCAGCTGGCGACACTTCCCGTTACGATTCCCGCATTTGAGACGTTTTCGCTCATTGCCCCACTTGCAAATGCCGTGATCGGTCCGGTGATAAGCGTGCTGCTCGCTGTATCGGTTGTGCTGGTGCCCTGCTCGCTTGTGCCGCTGCTGCGTCACGGGGCGCTCGTGGTGCCCATGATTGTCGCCCGCTGTGCGCTGTTCTTTGAACAGCTCTTTGCTGCCGTTCCGGGCGCATCCGTAAGCGTGCCGCCCGATACGCCCTTGGTATATGTGGTGCCGTTCGCGCTGGTGGCCATCTTGGTCTGGTGGCCACGCCCCCGCGCGCGGAGCATGGCAGCGGGGCTGCTGTGTTTAATGCTCGCAGCGGGTGTTCCGTATGTCTATTGGGATCGATGTGCGCCGCCTTCGGTAACGGTCCTCGATGTTGGCCAGGCCGATGCGATTCTGGTTCGTCAGGGTGGCGCCGTGGCACTCGTCGACTGTGGGCTCGATGACCGCGTGGTGTCGGCGTTGGTTCGCAATAACGTCCACCATATCGACGCCGTCTTCGTGACGCATTGGGACGAAGACCATTGGGGCGGTCTTCCCGACGTACTCGATCGTTTTTCGGTTGGAACCATTGCAGTCGCGGCCGATGCACTTGACGGCGCGCCTACTGAGGTCCTGAATCGCCCGGGTGTAACGTATCGGCAGGTGGCTCGCGGAGACACGGTCGATATCGGCGCATTTCGGGCTCGTGTGATGTGGCCGTTTGACACGGTAGATGGCGAGGGCAATGAGGACTCTCTTGTTTTGCTGCTCTCCTACGCTCAGGAAGGCAAGAGCCTGCGCGTGCTCCTTACTGGTGACGCCGAGCTCGATCAGGAGCGCGAGTTTGTACAGGAGGTGGGAGATATCGATGTGCTCAAGCTGGGGCATCATGGCTCAAAAGTTTCCGTCGACACAGACCTGCTGGGCACGCTTAAGCCCGAGTTCTCTATCGCGAGCGCCGGCGAGGGGAATCGTTACGGCCATCCGTCGGATGCCTGCATCGATGCAGTTAAGGAAGCGGGTGGTGCGTTCGCATGCACCATCGAACACGGCGACATTACCGTCACGCCGACCGCGAAGGGCTTTGCCATGCGATGCCAGCGACCGTGATGCCGTCGTTGGCGCGGGACCAACCCCTGGGCTAAAATGGCACGGTACAAACATGAGAGCCTGCGAGAGGGGAACGCAATGTCCGAAACCGGTCTGCTGCCGGCATATCTGATCGTCGGTAGCGATGGGGTCAAGCGCGACCACGCCGTCTCGCGTATGAAAGCTCGCTTGGAAAAGTCGGGTATGGTTGAGTTCAACCTCGATGAACGCGACATGACGAAAGATCCCGATATCGAGTCGATCATCGGCTCGCTCAATACCTTTCCCATGGGCAGCGAGTTTCGCCTGGTGATCCTCGACGGCTGCTCCAAGCTTGCCAAGGCGGTCTCGGAACCGCTTGTCGAGTACCTCGCAAGTCCCAGCCCCACGACGGTCTGTCTCATTATTGCCGACGCACTTGCCAAGAATACGCGCCTGTATAAGGCAATCGCCAAGATTGACAAGAAGGCCGTGATCGACTGTTCGGGCACCAAGCGCTGGGAGCTCCCGCGCCGCGTGCAGCAGATGGCGACGCAGCACGGAAAGTCCATCTCTACGGCCGCCGCCGAGGAGCTCGTTTCGCGCTCGGGCGAGAACACTCGTATGCTCGATAACGACTTGGCCAAGCTTGCCCAGATGGTCGAGGCGCCACAAATTGAGCTTGCCGATGTAGAGCGCTGGATCGTGCGCACGGCCGAAGTTCAGCCCTGGGACTTTCTCAATGCGGTCTCGGCCCGTGACATGCGCCGCTCGCTTGAGCTCTTCAATCTACTGCCCGCCAAGAGCTATGTGTGGACCTACACGCTGCTGTGCGGGCGCATTCGCGAGCTTATCGTCGCCAAGGCACTCGATGCGCGTGGACAGGGTCGTGAGCTGGCCGCGACGCTCAAGCTTCAGGCCTGGCAGGTCAAAAATCACCTTACCTGGGCGCGTCGTTTTTCGATGACCCAGCTCGTTGCCGCGCTCGAGGGTGCCGTCGATGTGGAGCTCGCGCTCAAGGGTTCGGCTGATTCGGAGACCGCGCTTTTGCTCTGGATTACGAACATCTTGAGAAAATCGTGATGATACCTGCCTATTTGACAAATTCGTTCTATCCCTTTGAGGGGGAGCGTGCTATAGTAGGCGCTTGCATGACCTCACCGTGTCTCAGAGGTGTCATACATTTTTTGCAAGGAACTCGAAAGGAACTCCAGAAGTGGCAAACATCAAGTCTCAGAAGAAGCGTATCCGCACCAATGAGGCAGCTCGCATGCGTAACAAGGCTGTCAAGTCCGAGCTCAAGACGCTGACCAAGCACGTCCAGTCCGCCGTCGCCGAGGGCGACGCCGAGAAGGCCCAGGCTGCCCTCAAGACCGTCACCAAGCGTCTCGACATGGCTGCCGCCAAGCATGTCATCCACAAGAACCAGGCTTCCAACCGCAAGTCCGGTCTAGCCAAGCTCGTGAACAGCATCAACGCCTAAGTTGTAAATTTCACACCACACAGATTACGCGCATAAATGGAGCCTGTTTTATGGAACAGGCTCCATTTTTTGTACCGCTCGGGTAAGATAGTCCGCATGAATACTTCAATTGACATTTCCCACATCCGCAACTTCTCGATCGTTGCGCACATCGACCATGGCAAGTCCACGATCAGTGACCGTATCCTCGAGCTCACCCATACCGTCGACGAGCGCGACATGGAGTCGCAGCTGCTCGACACCATGGATATCGAGCGCGAGCGCGGCATCACGATCAAGTCCAATGCCGTTCGCGTTTCCTATGACGCTGACGATGGCGAGACGTATCAGTTCAACCTGATCGATACACCGGGCCACGTGGACTTTACCTACGAGGTCTCGCGCTCGCTGGCTGCCTGCGAGGGCGCGGTGCTCGTCGTCGACGCCACGCAGGGCGTCGAGGCGCAGACCGTCTCCAACGCGACGCTCGCCATGAACGCCAACTTGGACATTGTTCCGGCCATCAATAAGATCGACCTTCCCTCGGCGCACCCCGACGAGGTTAAGACCGAGATCGAGGATGACCTGGCGATTCCTGCCGACGATGCCGTATGCGTATCGGGCAAGACCGGCGAGGGCATCCACGACCTGCTGGAGTCCATTGTCTTTTTGATCTCACCGCCCAAGGGCGATGCGAGCGCGCCGCTCAAGGCGCTTATTCTGGATTCGTACTTCGATGAGTACCGCGGCGTCGTCGCCACGGTCCGCGTCTTTGACGGCTCCATTAAAAAGGGCGATACCCTGCGCATGATGCAGGCCGAGGGCGACTTTTTGGTCGATGGCGTGGGCGTCAAGCGTCCCGCCGAGACCCCGGTCGATGCGCTGACGGTCGGCGAGGTGGGCTACGTGGTCACGGGTCTGAAGGACCCCGAGGCCGTGCGCGTGGGCGATACCCTCACGTGGGCGTCGAATCCCTGCCCCGAGCCGCTTCCCGGCTACCGCGAGGCCAAGCCCATGGTCTACACGGGCCTGTTCCCGATCGACAACAAGGATTACGAGAACCTGCGCGACGCTCTCGATAAGCTGCATGTCAACGACCCGTCGTTGGTGTGGGAGCCCGAGACCTCGGTGGCGCTCGGCTTTGGTTTCCGCGTGGGCTTCTTGGGCCTGCTGCATATGGAGGTCGTCAAGGAGCGCCTGGAGCGCGAGTTCAACCTGGACCTTATTGCCACGAGTCCCTCGGTCGACTATCACGTTTACAAGACCGACGGTGAGATGATTGATGTCCGCAGCCCGCAGGATCTGCCCGAGGCTACGCGCATCGAGCGCATCGAGGAGCCCTACCTTAAGGCCAAGATTATCTGCCCGCCCGAGTATACGGGTGCCGTCATGCAGCTCGCTATCGAGCACCGCGGCGTTACGACCGATATGATCCACCTGACGAGCAAATCGGTCGAGATGCGCTTCGACATGCCGCTCGCCGAGCTCATCTTGGACTTCTTTGACCAGCTCAAGAGTCGCACCAAGGGCTATGCCTCGCTTGACTATGAGTTCAACGAGTATCGTCCCTCCGAGCTCGTCAAGCTCGATATCCTGCTTTCGGGCGACGAGGTGGACGCGCTGTCGTTTATCGTGCACAAGGACAAGGCCTATGGCCTGGCTCGCGGCCTGTGCGACAAGCTCAAGGAAATCATCCCGCGCCAGCTGTTCGAGGTGCCTATTCAGGGTGCCATCGGTAACAAGATTATCGCCCGCTCTACCGTCAAGGCGCGCCGCAAGGACGTTTTGGCCAAGTGCTATGGCGGCGATATCTCGCGTAAGCGCAAGCTGCTCGAGAAGCAGAAAGAGGGCAAGAAGCGCATGAAGGCCATCGGTTCGGTCGAGGTCCCGCAGGAGGCCTTTATGGCGATCCTCAAGGTGGACGAGTAGTTTCCATGGCGCTTTCTGAATACAGTACGCGGCTGCTGGGTGCCTATGCCGAGCAGCCGTTCCTTATGGCTCCCATGGCTGGCGTGACCGACCCCGCCTACCGCATCATGTGCCGCCGCCGCGGTGCCCATCTTGCCTACAGCGAGATGGTGAGCGTGGCGGGTCTTGCCTATGCCAGCAATAAGACGTGGCGCCTGGTGCTACCGGCCGACGAGGAGCAGCAGATCTGCGTACAGCTCTTTGGTTCCAAGCCCGATCAGTTTGCGAGCGCCGTCGCCGCCGTTGAGGAGCGTGTTGGCGATCGCCTGTCGCTGATCGACATCAACATGGCCTGCCCGGCTCGCAAGGTCGTTACCAAGGGCGAGGGCTCGGCACTTATGCGCACGCCTGAGCTGGCCGAGCAGATTGTCGAGGCGGCGGTAGGCGCGGCGCACGTGCCCGTGACCGTAAAAATCCGCAAGGGCTTTTACGCCGAAGACCGCAATGCCGCGACGTTTGCCCAGATGCTCGAGGGGGCAGGGGCCGCTGCGGTGGCGGTACATGGTCGCTGTGCCACGCAGCTCTATACGGGCCAGGCCGATTGGTCAGTCGTCGATGAGGTGGCCGACGCCGTCGAGATTCCCGTTATCGGTTCGGGCGACGTGTTCTGCGCCGAGGATGCCGCGGAGCATCTGCGCAACTCCGGCGCCAGCGCCGTGTTCATCGCGCGCGGTATCTATGGCAATCCCTGGGTGTTCGGCGATGCCCGCGCCCTTGCGCTCGATGGCACGCCGGTACCGGTACGTAGCTCGGTCGAGCGCCTGGATGCCCTGCGCGAGCACCTGACGCTCACGCACGAGCTGTTGCCGCTCATGTCGCGTGCCCGTACGTACGCAAGCTGGTATCTAAAGGGGATGCCCCATGCTGCGGCCTGGCGCGCCCAAGTGGTGCGTTGCTCCACATACGAGGAGTTCATGGCATTGGTCGATGATATCGAGCGCGATGTGGTGGCCTGCGAGGCCGCACTTGCCGCCGGCGAGTCGGTGCCCGCTCATCCGCTGGAGGCCTAACGGTGGCCGTTACCGCGCTGTACGTGCATGTTCCGCTTTGCGCCCAAAAGTGCCGGTACTGCGACTTTGACTCTCGCAGTTTTGCTCCGTGCGACCTGAGCGCTGCACTCGATGCCTATTTTGTGCAGTTGTATGCGCGCCTCGATGCCTTTGGCGACGCAGGCGCGCTTGCACAGATCCGCACCGTCTATGTTGGCGGCGGCACGCCGTCGCTGGCGGGAGAGCGTCTGGTAGAACTTGCCCGACGTATCTCTGCGTGGTGCAAGCCCTTTGAGTTTACCTGCGAGGCCAATCCTGAGTCGTTGACTTCGCAGCTTGCTGCGGCGCTTGCCGGGGTGGGCGTCACGCGCATTTCTCTGGGAGTTCAGACCCTCGACAACGCCGAGCTTGCCGCGATTGGCCGCATCCACGATTCGCACCGCGCCCTTGCAGCCATCGCCGCGGTGAGGGACGCTGGGCTCGATGTGTCCTGCGATCTGATGTGCGGACTTCCCGGGCAGACCGCCGTAAGCTGGCGGCGCACGCTCGATGGCGTGTTGGCGACGGCGCCGCATCACGTGTCGGTTTACCCGCTCACGCTCGAGGAGGGCACGCCGCTCTACCGCATGGCGTGTCACGACGAGTCGCTTGAGCCCGACGAGGATTTTCAGGCTGCGTGCATGGATGCGGCGCGTGAGTGCCTGGGTGCGGCCGGCTATCACCCGTATGAGGTGGCAAGCTACGCGCTCGACGGCCATGAGTGCGCCCACAACATTGCCTATTGGACCGGACAGGGCTATCTGGGCTTGGGCCGCTCTGCCGCCGGTATGCTCGACGCCGAGGATTTCGATCGCCTGGCCGGGTTGTTTCCCGACGTGCCTGCTCGCGGCGATGCGTATCGCGTGCGCTTGGTGCAACGCGACGATGCCGCGATGACGTTTGATGCCGAGTATCTGTCGCAGCGCGAGGCTGCGGCCGAGGATTTGATGCTCGCCTGCCGCATGACGCGTGGCATTGGGTCCGATCTGTTGGTTCGCTCGGCAAGCGTGATCGCTGCAGACGAGCTGGCGGCGGCCTGTGACCGTGCGCTCGAGTTGGGCCTTGCCACTTGGGTGCCCGACCATGTCGAGGGGCATGTGGGGTACGTCGCCTCGAAAGACGTTATCGCAGGTCGTGCCCACGCCCGTTTAGCGCCCACCCACTTGGGCTGGCTCGATGGAAATGTGCTGTTCGAGCTGTTTTGGGGTCTAGCTTAGGCCGCTCGGGTAGAATTACCGCAATATATACGCTGCTGTGAGCAGGAGGTTGCCGCGCATGGCGACGATGAACGAAAAAGATTACTACGAGATTTTGGGTGTCTCCAAGGACGCCACCTCGCGTGATATACAGAAGGCCTTCCAGCAAAAGGCCCGCAAGCTCCATCCGGACGTCAACAAAGAACCTGATGCCGAGGAAAAGTTTAAAGAGGTTTCCGAGGCCTACGCCGTGCTTTCGGACGAGCAGAAGCGAGCGCGCTACGACGCCATGCGCTCGGGCAACCCCTTCGCCGGCGCTCCTACGGCTTCGCCCTATGGCGGCGGCTACGCCGGCAGTGCAGGCTATGGCAATCCCTTTGAGGGCGGCTTTCCCTTTGGTGGCGCCTGGGGCCAGCCGCGTCGCGGGCAGGCTGCCTATAATCCCGAGAACGGCGCCAACGTGGTCGTCGATATCAAGCTCGACGCCAAGGAGGCCAAGGGCGGTGCCCGCAAGACCGTCCGCTATACGCGCTTCGATACCTGTGGCCACTGTGGCGGCTCGGGTTCTGTTTCGTCCGAGCATGCACATACCTGTCCGAGCTGCGGTGGTCGCGGCCACATCGATGTCGACCTGTCCTTCCTGTTCGGTGCCGGCACGTTTCAGTCGGTCTGCCCCGAGTGCGGCGGTTCCGGTAAGGTCGTCGCCGACCCCTGCCCCGATTGCGGCGGCAGCGGGCGTGTCCGTGTGACCTCCGAGCAGACGATTGAGTTTCCTGCCGGTACGCACGATGGCGACGAGGTCCGCATTAGTGGTATGGGCCATGCCGGCACCAACGGCGCCTCGGGCGGCGACCTGGTCGGTCGCGCCCATGTTGAGGCCGAGCGTCTGGAGGGCAAGGCCCGTACCGGTTTTTACCTGATGGGCATCGTGGCGCCGTTTTTGGTGCTGTCGGCCATCTCGGGCGTGTTCTCGGCCTTTGCCGTGATGTGTTTTATTCCGTTTGCCATGGGCCTGTTCATGGTGCTCTCGGACGGCGTGCTGCATCGCAGCCTGCTGTGGTGGAAGCGCGGCGCGATGCAGTTTGTCAACGGTTTTGCCAACGGATTTATGTTTGCGCTCGTGTCGGTTTGGTTTGCGAGCTGCTCGCAGCGTGCCATGCTTTCGCCCTACGCAATGCAATAACATCAAACCCTCTGTTTGCGGCCGGCTCAGCTTGGGTATAGGACGCACTGTGACAATAATGAAAGTCGGAAGGATTCGGTCGTGTCGGAAAATAGGGATTACTACGAGGTACTTGGCGTCGACAAGGATGCCGACGCGCGGACGATTAAGCGCGCGTTTCTAAAGAAGGCCCGTACCGTACACCCGGACGTTTCGGACGACCCCGAGGCCGAGGCCAAGTTCAAGGAGCTCAACGAGGCATATTCCGTTCTTTCCGACGAGCAGAAGCGTGCTAACTACGACCGTTACGGCACCGCGGACGGCCCTGGTGGTTCCGGCTACGTCGACATTAACGATATCTTTGGCGGCATGGGCATGGACGACCTCTTCTCGTCGTTCTTTGGCGGCGGTGCCGGCGGTGGCGCCCGAAATCGCCGTGAGCGTCGTCGCGGCCGCGATATGGCCATCTCCCTTTCGGTGACCCTTGAGGAGGCGGCGCTCGGTTGCAAAAAGACGATCAGCTATGACCGCCTTGCTCCCTGCGAGGATTGCAACGGCACCGGTAGGGCCGAGGGCGCACAGGAAAAGCAGTGCAGCCGCTGCCACGGTACGGGCTATGTCACGACGGTCCAGCGCTCGTTCCTGGGCCAAGTTCAGTCCTCTTCGCCTTGCCCCGACTGCCACGGCGAGGGCACGGTCATCGACCATCCCTGCGAGACCTGCGACGGTCAGGGTCGCACGCCTTCGCACGAAAAGATCGACATCGATATTCCCGCCGGCGTTTCGACCGGTCGCCAGCTGCGCGTGAGCGGCTTTGGCGAGGCCGGCCTTCGCGGCGAGCCATCGGGCGACCTGATCGTCAACGTGCGTGTCGCCGACCACGAGCGTTTTAAGCGTAATGGCGATGATCTGTACTTGGTGAGCGATATCTCGATTGCGCAGGCCGCGCTCGGTTGCGAGATCGAGGTCGAGGGCATTATGCCCGATGAGGTCGTCAAGGTGTGCGTCCCCGCCGGCACACAGTACGGTGACACCGTGAGCGTCAACAATTACGGCATGCCGCGTATCGGCGGTGGCGGTTCGCGCGGTCGTCTGATCGTGCAGATGCGCGTGGTCGTCCCCACGAACCTTTCCAATAAGCAGCGGGAGCTGCTTCGCGCCTTTGCCGACGAGATGGGCGATGACGTCGCTTCCGGTAAGAAATCGGTAACCGATCGCATCAAGAGCGCTCTCGACGACATCCTCGATTAAGGAGCCCGTGTGCTCGCACCTCATATCTCTGTCGTCAACCTCGGCTGCCGTGTCAACCGGGTTGAGTCCGACCGTATCACTGCCGATCTTATGCGCCTGGGCTTTGCGATGGTGGAGCCTCAGGATGCTGAGCTGATCGTCATTAACACCTGTGCCGTTACGGGCGAGGCCGAGGCCAAGACCCGTAAGGCCGTTCGCCATGCGCTGGCCTATCCAAATGAGCCCTATGTGGTCGTGACCGGATGCGTGGTCAATCTGCATCCCGAGGAGCTGCTGGAGCTTTCGGACCGTGTGATCGCCGAGCCGTCCAAGATCGATGTCGCCGAACGCGTCTGTGAGGTGCTGGGCGTTGAGTCCGATAGCGTTCCCGCCTGCAGTGACGGCGAGGTTGTCGACGCGCTCGGTCGCTCGCGTCTGGGCGTGAAGATCCAGGACGGCTGCAACCATCGTTGCACCTATTGCATTGTGTGGAAGGCCCGCGGCCCCGAGCGCTCCGTGCCGGTCGAGTCCGTACTCGAGCAGGTTCGCGAGGCCCAGGAGGCCGGCGTGCCCGAGGTGGTGCTGACGGGCGTGAACCTGGGCGCCTACGATGGCAAGAGCGCGACTGATGAGCACGTCGAGATCGATGAGCTGCTCGAGGCGATCATGGAGCGCACGTCCATTCCGCATGTGCGCATTTCCTCGGTCGAGCCCATGGATATCTCCGAGTCCCTGCTTAAGGTCATGGCCCGCTATCCGAAGCGCATCGCCCCGTTTTTACACCTGCCCGTGCAGTCCGGCTGCACCAGGACGCTGCATCGTATGGGCCGTCCCTATAGCGCCGAGGCCTTCGAGGAGACGGTGCGCATGATTCGCACCAACTTGCCTCAGGCGTCCCTTTCGTGCGATGTCATCGTCGGTTTTCCCGGCGAGACGGACGAGGAGTTTGAGGAGTCGCTGGCGCTGTGCCGCCGCGTGGGCTTCTCGCGTATGCACGTGTTCCGCTACAGCAAGCGTCCCGGTACCCTTGCTGCCGACATGCCCGACCAGGTGCCGCCCGAGGTCATGGCCGAGCGTAGCCGTCGTATGCGAGCCGCGGCGCAGGAGCTTGCCATTGCCGACGCTCGCCGTCGCGTGGGCACCGTTGAGCGTGCCGTGCTCGAGTATGGCGACAACCTGACGCTTGGTTCGTTCCATCATGCCCGTCTAGACGATACCAGTGGACTCACAGCCCCGTGCCTGCTCGATGTTGCTATCATCGGAGTCGATGATTCCGGCTTGGTCCATGCACGCAGGGAGGTTCATGGAAGCCTCGAAGATTAGACTTACCGTTCCCGAGGGTATTGACCCCTCGCGCGTTTTGGGCGCCGGCGACGGCGTCCTTCGTGCGCTGGAGAGCTTGGTTCGCGCCCACGTGGTCGCCCGTGGCGACCGTATCGCCGTGAGCGGTGACCCTGACGAGGTCGAGCTCGTGGCGCGCTTTTTCGAGCATGCTTTTCGCGAGGCGGCCGCCGGACGCACACTGTCTGCCGACGATGTCTCTCGCTGCCTGGCCGTCTTGCGCGACGGTGAGCACGAGGCTACATCGCTTCGCGATGATGTGCTGCTTTCGTATCGCGGTCGCGCCATTCGTCCCAAAACGCTCGGCCAAAAGCGCTATGTAGATGCCATCCGCTCGCATACCATCACGTTTGGCCTAGGTCCTGCCGGTACCGGTAAGACCTATCTGGCCATGGCGCTCGCCGTTGCCGCGCTCAAGCGTCACGAGGTGGGCCGTCTGATCTTGACGCGTCCGGTTGTCGAGGCGGGGGAGAACCTGGGCTTTTTGCCCGGTACCCTCGAGGAAAAGATCGATCCCTATATGCGTCCGCTCTACGACGCCCTTTTTGACATGATGGATCGCGAACGCACCGATGAGCTTATGGAGCGCGGCGTGATCGAGATCGCCCCGCTTGCCTACATGCGCGGCCGCACGCTGAGCGATGCCTTCGTGGTGCTCGACGAGGCGCAAAATACCACGCCCGAGCAGATGAAGATGTTCCTGACGCGCCTGGGCTTTAATTCCAAGTTTGTGATTACCGGCGACCTGAGTCAGCGCGACCTGGTGGGTCGTCGCGGCGGTCTTGCCGACGTCGAGCAGATTTTAGGCCGTGTCGACGATGTCGCATTTTCGCACCTCGAGCGTGCCGACGTGGTGCGTCATGCCTTGGTGGGGCGTATCGTCGAGGCATACGATGCTTATGATGATGTACGCGATAAGCGCGTGCACGACCGAAAGGAGTCCCGTTGAGTGTATTGATCAGCAACGATGCCGAGCTCGATACGCTGCTCGACGCGCAAGAGGTAGAGCACATCTGCGAGGTCGTGCTTGCCGCCGAGGGCGTTGAGCGTGAAGTCGAGATTTCCCTTTCGTATGTCGATGAGGACGAGATGCACGAGCTCAACCACGAGTGGCGCGGTATCGACCGCACCACCGATGTCCTCTCGTTTGAATGCGACTCGGCCTTTGATGAGGATATTCCCGCCGACGAGACGCTCGAGCTCGGCGATATTATCCTGGCCCCGCAGGTTATTGCCCGCCAGGCCCCCGGTTTTGCCAACAGCCCCGCCGATGAGTGCCGACTGATGCTCGTGCACGGCATGCTACACCTGCTGGGCTATGACCACATTGAGGACGACGAGGCCGAGGTCATGGAGGCCCGCGAGGACGCCATCCTGCGCGATCTGGCGCTCGAGCGCGGCGAGGACCCCAAGCTGGTCCACGTCGGCCCCATCACCAACCACGCCCACGACTAGGAGCCTCCTATGATTCCCGGTTCGAACAAGGACCATCCGTCCTTCTTAAAGTCGTTCTCCTACGCCATGGAGGGCTTTGTCACCGCCGTTAAAACCGAGCGCAACATTAAGGTCATGCTCGTTGCGGGCGTTTGTACCGTCATTGCCGGCTGCATCGTGGGGCTCGACATTGCCGAATGGGCCACGGTTATCATCTGCTGTGGCCTGGTGATTCACGGCGAGCTGTGCAACACCGCCATGGAGGCGATCGTCGACCTGGCGACCCAGGAGCTCCATCCGCTGGCAAAGCGCGCCAAGGATATCGCCGCCGCCTCCGTTTACGTACTTTCCATTACCGCTGCGATTGTGGGATTGCTGGTATTTGCCCACGCGCTCGACTTTATTTAGAAAGGGATTTCCATGTCCGACACTATGCAGCCTATCGATGAAACTCTGGACGACGAGTCCCTGGATGCGGTGGATGCCGAAGCGACCGAGGATTGCGAGGATGTCGAGGAATTCGATCCGTTTGAGGGCATGAGCGACGAGGAGCTCGACGCCCTGTGCGACGAGGATGAGAGCCTCGCGGGTTTTGGCGACGTGGAACCCGGTTTTCGCAGTGGCTTTGTGGCCCTGGTCGGTCGCCCCAACGCCGGTAAGTCCACGCTGCTCAACGCCTGCTATGGCAAAAAGGTCGCCATCACCTCGCCGGTGGCCCAGACGACCCGCCGCCGCATGCGCGCCGTCGTAAACCGTCCCGGCTACCAGCTGGTCTTTGTCGATACCCCGGGTATTCACAAGCCCAAGGACGGCCTGGGGTCCGAGCTCAACAAGAGCGCGTTGTTCGAACTGAACGATGTCGACGTCGTCGCGTTTTTGATTGATGCCACCAAACCGATCGGTAGGGGAGACGCCTGGGTTGCCGAGCGCGTCAAGAATGCCCGTTCCAAGAAGGTCCTGGTGCTCACCAAGGCCGATGAGGCCGACCCCGCACAGGTCATGGAGCAGCTTAAGGCCGCCCACGAGCTCATGGAATATGACGACGAGATCGTGACGTCGTCGGTCAAGAACTTCAACGTCGACGCCTTCATCGAGACCGTTGCGCACTTTTTGCCCGAGGGTCCGCGTTGGTTCCCCGAGGACATGGGTACCGACGCTTCCGACGAGACGCTCGTTGCCGAGTTTGTGCGCGAGAAGGTCTTGCGCCGAACCCGTGATGAAATCCCGCACTCCGTTGGCGTGATCTGCGATGCGCTCGAGCAGACCAAGAAGGTGCTGCGCGTGCACGCCACCATTTACGTCGAGCGCGAGGGCCAAAAGGGCATCATCATCGGCAAGGGCGGCGAGATGATCAAGCATATCGGTATTGACGCCCGTCGCGATCTTGAGCGTATCTTTGGCACGCAGGTCTTTTTGGAGCTGGACGTGAAGGTCAAGGCCGGTTGGCGTGACGACGAGGCCCAGATTCGCCGCTTTGGCTACAACGCCGAGGATTAAGGTAATTTAACAAACCCGCAGGTAGAACGCTTGCATAAAGGTTTTGCGTCCTAACTTGTCCTTAAGGGTACCTAACTAATTTCCGAAATACGCACTATCGACCGTCTCGATGAATAGTTCTTTGTCGGGGCGGTCGTAGTGTTTGCCGAGAATATTCTTCGCGGCATGGCCCATCATTTTGTCCACCATCTGGGCGGAAATGCCGTACTTCCAAAGCATTGCCGTGGCCCACGAGTTGCGCAACTTGGTCATGGTCAGGTAGAGCAAGTCAATCGTTCCATTCCTGTAACAGCTGAGCCACTCGTCTGTAATCCTCTTGCGATCCATCGGCATTCCCGTGCCTTTGTCGCAGATGTATAGCTCTTGGTCTTCAGTGCGCTGCTTTGCTATCTCGGCAAGCCGTAAGCTCCATGGTGGTGGAATGATGATTGCACGGCGGCTTTCTGCCGTCTTAAGCGGCTCAAAACTGTTGTTCTGAGAATACTGGTGATAAAGGTCGTAGACGGCGTACGTGCGACCATTGTATTCATCGAACGTAATGTCTTTTACCGCAGCTGCCGCCGCTTCGCCGACACGGCATGAGCCTTTAGCCATTAGAATCGCCATGCCCTCGATGCGACTATCTCGCAACGATTTAAGGATGCTGTCAATTTCGGCTACCGTGTAGACTTCTAGCCCGCTGTCGCCTGTGTTTTTCTTTTCGCGCGGCATTTTGTATTTTGCATCGATAAAAGAAATGCCGTCCACGTCATGGAGTCTTGCACAGTTGACGAGGTTGAGAACGATGATGTGCGAGACGTGAGCCTGAGCCGCAGTGAACTTGTCCAACCAACGCTGGTATTCTTCAACTCGCACTTTATTCATGGCAACGTTTGCCCATTTTGGCGAAACCTTTGACCTCCATGCACTACGGTAATTGATGAATGTACTGTGCGACATATCGCCGGTCTCAAGCTGCTTTTCTAGCTGCGGGAAATACCACTCGTCCCAGCACTGCTTGAATGTGGGGCATGGCACTACACGCTCATTTGGCGGCAGATGGTGGAGTTGCCAAAGGCGGCGCAGCTCATCGTCCGCTTCACGTGAGGTGCAGGGGTAGAGCGTCTTGGATCTGCGCACTCGATTGAGCCCGTCCCACTCGCACCACCTGATGCGCCATTTATTCTTGGCGATTTTGGTCTTCGTCCCCCATGACGAACGTGTCATAATTAAAAAAGTCCCTCCTGTCGGGCATAGCCGACTCTAGCAATGCGGATGGGATTGTTTAGCGCTCCACTGGTCTTGGCGGGTTAGTGGGGCGCTTCTTTTTGGTTAGTCGCTACATGACCGAGTTCAGGACCCTGACGAATTCCTCTGCCTGGGAATGGCTGCTCAGTCTGTAGCCATAGCCCGTCCGCAGCCTGTTGTTCAGGATCACCTGCTTGCCCTTGACCTTATAGACACCGGTGACGTCATTCAGGTAAACCACCTCCATATGCGTGCCGAAGAAGGTGTTCTTCTTGAGCGTGGTGATTCGGTTCGGGTAGATGCAGATCTCCTTAAATACGCCGGCACCCTTGTCTCTGAATAGCAGCGTGTCGTTATCCATGCTTATTCCTCCTCGTCTGGAAGGGTTGAATCATGTTCTTCAAACACTGGCTTTGTCTTGTATACGAAATCTAGATAACGCATTGCGGCTTCTTGTTCATGTACTTCAAGAAGGCGATATTTTTCAACCAGCTTCTTTTCTTCAGCTGATAGCTCGAAATTGCCATCATCGTAGAAGTATGAGATTGGCACTCCAAAATGCTTACACAGCTTAATGAGCGAATCGGCATCTGGCTGGCCTCTGCCGACCTCCCATGCACTGATCGTCTTACCGCTTTTGGAAACAGCCTTTCCAACTTCATCGACATTCTCGCCACATGACTGTCTAATTTCACTTAGCTTTTTGGCTAGGTATGCTCTTCCAGGCTCCATTGGCTATCAACCTCCTTTGTCGCTAAGCAAATAATACTCGACCAAATAAATGCTGTCTACAAAACGTAGGAAAATCGCTATAAATTATTGTTGACAACCTACAAAACGTAGGTAATATGAAACGCGTACCTACAAAACGTAGGAAGGAGGTAAGTCCTATGGGTATCCAAAACACTGTTTCATCCGCAATTAAGAAGCGCGGAATCACCATCGCCGAGCTTGCGCGGCGAGTCGACATGGAGCCTGAGCTGCTTCGTCGCAGCTTGGCGGGAACGCGAAAGCTGACTGGGATTGAGCTTGTAAATCTCTGTCATGAGCTTGATCTGGAAATCGAGGATTTTCCGACTGAGTAGCCATAACCATCAAGCCCATGCCCCCAAAGGCAAAAGGGGAGGAGGAATGGATGCCTGACACGATCCAATGGACGCTCAACTTCTGTGCCGGCATGTGCGTGGCCCTGTTATTTGAGGTTGTCCGCATTCAGATAAAAGTCGACGACATAGAAAAGCGTCTCATTCCCCAAGACCAGAAAGAAGGAGAAGGAAATGTCGATTGAGGAGCTTGAGAAGCGCGAGCGCGATGCCTACGAGGCTTTCATGGAAGCCGACTGGATGCACGCCGACATGCGCCTGAACGAGTGGCTGGATGCCGCCCATGAGCTTAACGAGGCGAAGGGGCTGTGATTGCCGATTGGTTCGAGCGCCATCCGATTATCGGCTTCGGGCTTTTCTACACGGCTTATAGGGCTGCAGAGATTTTCATCACGACTCTGTTGAATGAGGCGAACAGGCTGTGAAACGCAGGTCTCCAGACTTTGAGAAGGGCTTCAACTACTGCCTGTTTCTCAACGTCATCGTACTTTTAGCCGTCTTACTCCTCGTGCTTTTGGTCAAAGCCCTAGAAAGATGCTTATGAGCTTGAGTATGGCCGCTTCGTAAATGAGCGAAATCACCACCCTCAGCAACCTTGGAATCCTATTCCAGCCCATTTCGCAGAAATCTGCGAAGTCACCGAGACCGACCCGCAGGCGCAGATATGCAGCGCGCGGGCTTTCAGGAACGGAAGCAAAATCCCGTTTCCTCATATGACGGTATGTCGAATTCCTCTTGATCATGCCGGGGACTATATTCCGATGTTTCCCCGCCGAACGTTTGCGCTGGTAGATAGCGCACTTCTGTTCATCCGCTCCGCACTCGTCTCCATCGGCGCTGGGCTTTTTGGCCTTCTCCTTGACGCCGATCGCAAGGCGGTACCTGTGTCGCCGGCAGGCAACCCTAGGCGACATGGAACGCAGCGGCACCCATCAAGCTGTTCCGCCTGACGAGACGGGCGCGTAGCGGATGAATGGAGCGACCTTTGATAACCGCATCCGCCATTTGCCGTGAGCAGGGGGAGCCTGTGACGGCTGCAATGGCTCGGCAGCTGGCTCCGTTGAAAAGCCAGACAGTCAGGTGCGATGCCTGGCACAGACAAGTCTCAGCGCCATGTGGTGTGCATCCGCTATCAACTCGTCGTAGGCGTTTTCGATAGTTCTCTGTCCGTCCGTTACCACCAGGATGTGCACCTCAAGGCGCTGAGAAGAGAAGAGTGGCTCCGTTAACACTCCAATGAAATGAAAAGCAGCGGAGTGAAAAGGGAGCCACAGGCAAACACCCACCAAAGGAGGTGGACGCATGAATCATACCAAAAGCGCCTGGGCCAGTCCGCTCAGCGAGTTCCAGCAGGCGATGGATGCGGCGGCAGAGAAGTTGCGCAACCAGCTTGAGGACCTCGAGCCGTACTGCGGATCGCAGGCGCTCAAGTTCGCCGTCAGGGCGGGTCTGCAACCGCAGATGGCCTACACGGTTTCCGAGACGTCCAAGTATACGGGGGTCTCGGCAAGCACCCTTTATGCGGAGAACAAGGCTGGTCGACTGCCATTCAAGACGGTCGGCAGCAGGAATGCGCTCATAAGAGTGGTCGATGTCGACAAGTGGATGGAGGTTTGTTCCGATGGCAGTTAGGATTTTCGATTTTCTGTCCGACCGTTGGATGCGCCTCAACCCGAAGACGCGCCTTGTCATCGCGATGACCGTCCTCATCGCAGGGCTCATCTATGCCGGATGGCTCGAGGGCACCACTCCGAGCGGCATGTACTACTAGGAGGTGCCGATGGTCGGCTTCTTTGGATGGACCGCCGAGCGCGGTCGAGACGGCAGCTGGTTCGCGACCAAGTTTGTCGAGAAGGGCCCCACGAGGGGCAGCGCGACCGGAATCGTCCGCTCGCGCCATCTACTGGTCAACGTCAGCAAGGCCGCGAGCAAGGAAGCTGCGATGCGTGAGATCAAGCGTCTCTACGTAATCGGAGCGCTGCAATGACGGAACCGACCGAAAACAATGGAGAAAATGTGGAATCGGGGGTAGTTGTCCCTCGAAAAAGGGACAACTCATATTTCTGGCGCTCTGACGAGGACCGATACATCAGGACGCACAGAATGGACGGCTATCTGCTGCTGTCGGAGATGATGACAGGCCGCGGTTGGCCGAGGTCTCCCGAAGCCATCAAGAAGCACGCAAAGCGCGTACTCGGAATCAACCTAGGCAAATACCCCGAATCGGGGATGCACCGCTGCATCTCGTGCGGGAAGTGGGACGTGCGCCCCAACTCCCATGCCGGACGAATGGGGCTCTGTCCCGCCTGCTGGAGACGAAGGCAGGCTGAAGCCATCCGCGAGGGCATGGACGAGAAGAAGGCCGAGGCCGAGTACCAAAGGGAAAAGAAGCGCAGGCGCGATGCGAGAAAGCGCCTGCAAAGAGAGAAGGAAAAGAACAATGGAAGAGACTGTGGAGCAGGTTCAGGCGAAGCCGGAGCCCGTGAAGATCTCGGCTCTTGAGCTTGAGAACGTCAAGCGCATCAGGGCCGTGGCGCTGTGTCCGACCGAGAACGGCCTGACCGTCATCGGCGGTCGCAACGGCCAGGGTAAGACCAGCGTGGTCGATGCAATTTCGTGGGCGCTCGGTGGAAAGCGCAAGCAGCCGTCCAAGCCGAACCGCGAGGGCAGCGCGACGCCGGCGAAACTGCACGTGGAGTTGAGCAACGGCCTCGTGGTCGAGCGCTCTGGCAAGAACGCATCGCTTACCGTGACCGACCCATCCGGCAAGAAGGCCGGCCAGAAGCTTCTCGACAGCTTCATCGAGGAGCTCGCGATCGACCTGCCGAAGTTCATGGTCATGACCGACAACGAGAAGGCGCAGGAGCTGCTGCGAATCATCGGCATCGGCGGCGAGCTGGACGAGCTGGACAAGAAGCTGGGCACCCTGAAGGCCGAGCGTCTCGACATCGGTCAGCGTAAGCGCGCCAAGGACAAGATCGCAGAGGAGATGCCGTTCTTCCCCGATGCCCCCGACCACCGCGTGTCGCCTGCCGAGCTCATCGAGCAGCAGCAGGTAATCCTCGCGAAGAACGGCGAGAACCAGCGCAAGCGCGAGAAGGTCGGCATCATCAAGCAGCAGCGCGACAACCTGAACATGCTGTGCGACAGCCTCAACAGCCAGATCATGTCGCTCAACGAGGAGCTGAAGCGCAAGACCGAAGAGCTGATGAAGCTCACCGAGGACTACCAGACCGCGCTCAAGGACGCAGCCGACCTCGAGGACGAGAAGACCGATGAGATCGAGCAGAGCATCGCCAACATCGATGCGCTCAACCAGAAGGTCGAGGCCAACGAGCGCCGCAAGCAGGCGCTGAAGGACGCCGAATCCCTTAACGACGACTACCAGAGCTGCAACAGCGAGGTCAATGCGGTCGAGGACCAGCGCAAGAAGCTGCTCGAGACCGCCAAGATGCCGCTGGACGGCCTTACGGTCGAGGACGGCAAGCTGGTGTACAACGGCGCGGTCTGGTCGGACATGAGCGGCGCGGAGCAGCTCCGCGTGGCGACGGCGGTCGTTCGCTCGCTCAAGCCCGAGTGCGGGTTCGTCCTGGTCGATAAATTGGAACAGATGGACCCGCAGACGCTCGCCGAGTTCGGTGCCTGGGCCGAGTCCGAGGGCCTTCAGGTCATCGGCACCCGCGTGGCAACGGATGACACCTGCTCGGTCATCATCGAGGACGGGCGCGTGGTCGAGGGCGCAGGACAGCTGAAGGCCGAGATGCCTGAGATTAAGGTCGAGATTCCCGATGTAAAAATTCCCGAGGTAAAGATTCCCGCCACCATGCAGTTCGGAGGTAGCTTCTAATGACGTTCCAGATCACCCGCGGTCAGCGCCTGCGCCCGCAGAAGGTCGTCCTCTACGGCCCCGAGGGCGTCGGCAAGACGACGCTGGCGGCTCAATTCCCAAGCCCCCTGTTCATCGATACCGAAAGCTCGTCCGACTACTTGGACGTCCCGCGCCTTCCCGCCCCCACGAGCTGGCAGATGCTGCTCGATGAGGTCACGTGGATTCGAGATTTCCCCGAGGAGTGCGGAGGCACGCTTGTCTTGGACACAGCCGACTGGGCGCAAAAGCTGGCAGTCGATGACGTGTGCAACGCCATGGGCTACAAGAGCATCGAGGACGCGGGCTACGGCAAGGGCTACACCTACGTCACGGAGCGCTTCGGCAAGCTGCTGAACCTGTTGAGCGAGGTGTGCGAGCGCGGATGCAACGTGGTCGTGACCGCCCATGCAATCATCAGTAAGTTCGAGCAGCCCGATGAGATGGGAGCCTACGACCGCTGGGGTTTGAAGCTCATCGACGGCAAGAAGGCCAGCGTCGCGGCGATGCTCAAGGAGTGGGCAGACGCGGTACTCTTCGCCAACTACAAGACCATCGTCATCACTACCAGCAAGGACGGCAAGGTCGGCAAGGCCCAGGGCGGAAAGAACCGTATGCTCTACTGCTCCCATGCCGCCACGTGGGATGCCAAGAACCGTTGGGGCCTGCCGGACGAGGTCCCGATGGAGTTCCAGCAGCTGGCGCCGTTCATCCCCGTCCCGCAGCTCGCACGGCAGCAGCCGCAGGTGCAGCAGCAGGCGGTCGAGACGGTCAACGTCTCCACGGTCACGCCCGAGCAGATCGAGCAGGCGCGAAGCATCCCCGACCCGTTCGAGCCGGAGCGCCCGGCATACCTCAAGCCGCTCTACGACCTGATGCAGCGTGACGGCATCAGCGCTGAGACGGTGAGCGAGGCTATCTTCAAGCGCGGTTATTTCCCCGAGGGCACGCCGGTCGACTCGCTGCCCGAGGATTTCGCAAACTTCCTCGTCGCGGTGTGGGACGGGATGCGCGAGTACATCAATTCCGGCATGGCAGCCGGTCGAAAGGAGTAAGAAATGGCAAACGATATGGGTCAGTCCTTTGGGTGGGACGGCGAAATCGACGCGGTAGAGAACGAGTTCGAGCTGATGGAGCCCGGCGAGTACTGGGCCACGGTCGAGAACGTCGAGCGCCAGCAGTTCAACGGCAGCGACAAGATGTGCGCCTGCCCCATCGCCAAGGTGAACGTCCGCCTGGACAACGGTCGCGTGCTTTCCGACCGCCTTTTCCTGAATTCCAAGAGTGCTTGGAAGATCACCCAGTTCTTCGTCTCGATTGGGATGCGAGCGGTCGATGCCCCCAAGGAGCAGAAGCTGAAGATGGATTGGGTGGGAGCTGTCGGTCGCCGGTGCAAGATCAAGGTCGGCACCCACGAGTACAAGGACAAGACCTACAACGAGATCTCCGAGTGGATGAAGCCTGAAGCCCAGGCCGCTGCACCCCAGCAGCACGTCTACGGCAACGCCAGCCCCGAGCCTGTCTCACCTGCACTGCAGGGCATGATCAACCAGACCTTCCAGCAGGCTCAGGCCGCGCAGAACGGGGGCTTCTAAGGCATGAGATTCAACCTGCGTCCCTATCAGGAGCAGGCCATAGCCGCAATCGAGGAGCGCTGGGAAGCGGGAGACCGCGCAACGCTCCTCGTACAGGCAACGGGCACCGGCAAGACAATCGTCATGGCCGGTGTCACAGAGGACGCGGTCCGCGATGGCGGTCGCGTCCTTATTCTTGCTCACCGCGGCGAGCTGCTCCAGCAAGCAGCCGACAAGCTGCAATCATCAACAGGCCTGCGCTGCTCGGTCGAGAAGGCCGAGGACACGAGCGTTGGAACCTTCGAGCGCGTGACGGTCGGATCCGTCCAGACCCTCTGCCGCGAGAAACGCCTTAGAGCGCTCGGCAGGGACAGGTTCACGCACATCCTCATCGATGAGTGCCATCATGCCGTCTCCTCGAGCTATCAGGCAGTCCTGGATTACTTTGCCGGTGCAAAAGTACTGGGCGTGACGGCGACGGCGGATCGCGGCGACCGACAGAACCTCGGCAAGGTTTTTGATTCGCTTGCATTCGAGTACAACATGCCCGAGGCCATCAAGGACGGCTATCTATGTCCTATCAAGGCACAGACCGTTCCGCTCCAGCTCGACATCTCCAATGTCTCGGTTCGCTCCGGTGACTGGGCGGCAGACGAGCTGGGCACAGCGCTCGACCCGTACCTGCCGCAAATCGCCCAGGAAATGAAAAATGCCGGACTTGAGGAGCGCAAGACGGTCGTTTTTCTGCCGCTCATCAAGACCAGCCAGAAGTTCTGCCGCCTGCTCAACGAGTGCGGTTTCCGCGCCGTCGAGGTCAACGGTCAGAGCGAGGACCGCACCCAAATTCTCAAAGACTTCGATGACGGCAAGTACGACGTGCTGTGCAACTCGCTCCTCTTGACCGAGGGATGGGACTGCCCGAGCGTCGATTGCATCGTCAACCTCCGACCGACCAAGAGCCGTGCTCTCTATTGCCTCGATGAGAGCACTGAGGTGCTTACGCGTGACGGATGGAGGAGCGACGCAGAGGTTGGTGATGAGGTATTAGCGTTTGACCCGAAAACCGGCAAGTCCGCATTCAGTCCGGTCGTCGCGAAAGTTAGACGGAAGCTCTGCGAAGACGAATACTTTTGCTCGCTTAGCGGCCAGTCCTCTGACATCCGCATTACCAACAAGCATAGGATGCTCTATGACAACAAGCGCAGGGGCGGCTGGAAGTTCGCAACTGCCGAACATGTCGCCAGTCTCAGGGACGGTGCTTACATCCCAGTCTCTGGACACGGGGCGTTTTCGGGTGTTCCGCTAACGGATGACGAACTTATGTTTATTGGCTGGGTGATGACCGATGGGTCCATCAATAAGCGCAACAACGCAATCACGATCACCCAAGGTACTCAGCACTCGGAATATTGCGAGGAGATAACTCGCTGCATCGAGGGCTGCGGCTTCAAGTACACCCGGGCCGTTCGCAAGCGAGTCGGAGTTGAATGGAACCAATCTGGCGACTGCATGACGTGGACCATCTCGAAAGGCATGCCACGGGGAAGAGACAAGGACAAGACCGGATGGAGAAGACTCGAACCGTATATCTCGAAGGACATGAGCCCCGCTCTGTTTGACATGGGCGAGCGGCAGTTTGCCGTAATGCTCGAAGCGATATATCACGCCGACGGAGCGAAGTCCCATACGAAGACTTATCACATATCGAAAGGCAACAGAACGTTCATCGAACGACTGCAAGCTATGGCAATTCAGCGCGGGTACCGTGCCGGAATGTCAGTTGAATCCCCCGGTGTCTCCAGAAAGAGCAGCCTGTTCACCGTCCATATCAAAAAGCAGGACTTCGTAAAGGTCGGCGGCACGTTCGAAGGGCACTCAGCGTGGGTCAAGGAGCCACACTCGGATGAGATGTGCTGGTGCGTCGAGACCGAGATGGGAACCGTTTTCACGCGCAGGAACGGGTACGTTGCCGCTATGGGTAACTGCCAAATAGTGGGCCGTGGCACTCGCCTGTCCCCGGAGACGGGCAAGACAGACCTGCTGCTGCTTGACTTCCTGTGGATGACCGAGCGTTTGGAGTTGGTTCGCCCTGCAGCGCTCGTTACGGGCTCTCGGGAGGTCGCGCAGAAGATGACCGCCATGGTCGAGCAGGCGGGATGCCCGGTCGACCTGCAGAAGGTCGAGAGCAAGGCGTCTGACGAGGTCGTGGCTGAGCGCGAGGAGGCACTCGCCAAGCAGCTCGCCGAGCAGCGTAAGAAGAAGGCGAAGCTGGTCAACCCGCTGCAGTACGAGATGTCCATCGCCGCCGAGGACTTGAGCGGATACATCCCCGAGTTCGCCTGGGAGATGGCACCGGCAACAGACAAGCAGAAAGCGGCGCTCGAGAAGTACGGCATCGACGCTTCCGAGATCTCCAACGCCGGCAAGGCATCGAAACTGCTCGACCGGGTGAAGAAGCGCCGTGACAGCGGACTCAGCTCTCCCAAACAGATCCGTCTGCTCGAGCGCCGTGGATTCAAGCATGTCGGCACATGGTCGATGGAAGCTGCAAGCTCGATGATTTCCCGGATCAGTGCGAGCGGATGGCGAGTCCCGGGTGGAGTGAACCCGGCGACGTACGTACCAAATGAAAGGAGTGAGTAAGATGGCGATTGGATTGCCAAAGGACGCGAGCGGTGCGATCGTCCCGTTCGACACGACCATGATGTACCGCGAGAACGGTAACCAGTTTCACGTAGCTGATCTCTTCTTTGAGGCGAGACCCGGCAGATGGCTCGCGCGAAGTGGAATTGAGTGCATCGAGACCAACAAGTTGTATCTCGACAGCAAGAAGAGGGACAGCTGGAAAAAGCTGGTAAACGATTTGCATAGGTGTGTTGAGACCAACAACCTTTGTGGCATCGTCTCGCCGACACTTCTCTGTGATGACTGCGTGCTTGATTCGTCCATCAAGTGTGACGGCGCGATTGCCGGAATAATCGAGAACCGAATTATCGCGATTCTGAGTGATGCCGAATGAGTATCGAACTGCCAAAAGATGCCGAGGGCCGCGAGATTCCGCTGGACACCAAGATCTTGTACAACGAGGACGGCAAGTGTTTTAAGGTCAACCGCTTTACCTATTCTGTGGTACAGACGATGCCCGGCCTAAAGTGGGGCGTCGTGTTCATGAATTGCCGATATGACTATTGCAGCTCCTTCTACCTCACGCCACCGGAGCCGCCCGACAGCTGGGAGAGGCTATAAGGGGACTTGGGAAGAGCGGCGGAACGCGATGTTATTACCTCGCAACTTCGATACTTCAACACCACCAACAGATGCGTCAATTGTCCGATTCACAACGACATTGGCGGCTGCACGCATAAAGACGAGCGCGCGTTCAAGGACATTCTCAACCGCATCCGCAATCTGAGGGGTGAGGGCGATGCCTAGCGATTGCCCCTACTGCGGAAAGCCGCATTTCAACTTCGGCGATGACGAGGATGGCGTCGAGATGTGGATTAACGAGCCAAACGACGGCGAGTACGTCATTGTTTCCGACCCGCCGTTCGCATGGAGCACCCCGATTAGCTATTGCCCGTTCTGCGGACGCAAACTAAGGGGTGAGGGCTGATGAATGGCGCTCCGATTCCAGTTTGGTACTCAAAGCCCTGTAGCGACAAAAAGGTTAAGGCCTTGCTGCTCGACACTTACGACGGATACGCGACAATCGCGCTCGAATCTGGGAGGTTCGTCGTTGACCATATCGAGTATGTAACGCTCGATGATACTGCGGGCGTATTCGAGCAATATGAGTGGATGGACGGTGAGGACGAATGATTACCGATGAGGAGCGCCGAGAGATAGCCGATAGTCTGCGTAGACTAGCCAATGGATGCCATAACACTGGGGTTCCAGACTCAGAAATCTTGGACGTTCTTGAAATCAGCTGTGCCGATATTCCCAATTGTTCTGATGCATATGACGTGGAAGTACTCGCCGACCTAATCGACCGCCCGACGTGCCACGACCTTGTCGAGCACAAGCAGGATCCGTTCATTCCTGGCAAACGGATGGCCGACGGCTACTTCCACTGCTCAAACTGCGATTGGAGCGGGCAGCTTTGGGAGTACATCGGCTTCGGAGGCATGTTGGCCTATGAGCCGGTTCACTGCCCGAAGTGCGGGGAGAAGATTGAGCGATGACTACCGAAGAGCTGGACGAGATATGAGTGACGTCTACAAGCTGGCACGCAAGAAAACCTGGTCTGACGACCTAGGCCGGCACACCACCTGGTATCTGCTGGACGAGCGCGGGGTTGGCGGCTTCTACATCGACCACGTGAAGTGGTCTGACGGGGTCATGGACTATCACTACCACGCCATGCCGGAATCCGAATGCATGGCCTTCCGCTACAACAGCAAGAAGGGCGGCGTGACCAACTGGAGCGAAGTCGATACCGTTCTCGGCATGGGACCGCAAGAGGCATTCGAGACCATCTGCGAGCACCTCGGGATAAAGGTGAGATACCTCTAGTTGGAAAGGTCAGAACAATTATTTCCCTCAATAGAAAGGAACCAAACAAATGAATATCACCAAGCGAAGGGTCGCGTTCGTCGCGGCCCTCGTCGTATCCGTCCTGGCTATCGTGATTGTCTGCGGTCTGGCTGGATGTTCATCGTGCAGCCGTTCGGTCAAGAGCGTGAGCAGCGATTTCAGCGGTGGAATCAACCGTACTGTCACGCTCTACGACAACACGGGCAAGGAGATCAAGAGCTGGCACGGCAAGTTCGACATTGAATCGAACGACCAGGAGGTTTTCTTTGACGATGCCCAAGGCAAGCGCGTGATCATCCAAGGCGGCATTGTCGTAAGTGAGGAAGACTGATGTGCCTCAGTGAAAGCAATATAGCGCGCGCGTATCACCATGCGCTAAGCAAAACCCAGACTGTCCGTGATCTGTACACGCCAAACGGAAGCTGCGAAGGGTGCGGTCAATGCTGCTCGCGTTTCATTCCCATGAGTGCGTTCGATATGGTGCGTCTGTCCGCCTATGTCATCAAGCATGGAATCAGACCGCATAAGCGCATGGACAGGAGCATTGATCTCACCTGTCCATATCTCACCACGTCTACTAATCGCTGCTCCGTGTATCCCGCACGCCCAGAGGTGTGCCGCGCATACCGCTGCGACAAGCAGATTTGGGAAATGCCGGCATTCTACGGTGCCGAGAGCATGCAAGAAACGGACATGTTGGTATTTGCAAAAACCCAGACGGCTGCATATGACGATTTCTTCGGAACATCAGATGACGAACCGTGCGGAATGATTGAGAAGGTGGAGGACTAAATGAAATTCTCTCCGAACATTCAAGTAATCCAAGCCCAGTTTGACGGCCCCAAGCTGAAACCAATCTACGCCCATGGCGTAGAGGATGCCGGGTGCGACCTCAAGGCGAACATCCCAAACCCGCTTACCATCGAGCCTTGGAAATCGGCGTGGGTCGGCACGGGAGTGCATCTGGCGATGCCGGAGGGCATGTTCGCGCTCCAGGCACCCCGCTCGGGGCTCAGCTGCAACCACGGAATCACGCTCGCCAACGCGCCCGGGATCATCGACCCCGGCTATCGCGGCGAGATTCGCTGCAAGCTGGTCAACCTGAGCGATGAGCCTTACACGGTCTATCCGCTTGAGCGAATCGCCCAGTTGGTGTTCCTGCCGTTCGTCAACGCCGTTTTCGCTGAGGTAGACAGCCTGCCGGAAAGCTCGCGCGGCGAGGACGGCTACGGAAGCACGGGGGCGATGTGATGGCAGATCAGGTAGGGAAGCGCTGCGCCACGTGCAAGCACGCCAAGAACCCGCATACGACCAAAAGCACCGTGGTCGAAGTCAAGTACCTGACGTGCTGGCACAACCTGCCGCACGAGTGCCAGCCGTGGAACAGGTGCAATTTCTGGGAGCCGAAGGAGACCGAGCGATGAGCGACCACCCCGATGTGTACCAGTGGATTGCAGACAAAAGAATGAATCGGTACACACTCCCACCGCTAGTGACTGAAGCCGACAGGAAAGAGCGCAATAAAGCTGTCCGCGCCGTCGGTTTCCTTGAGGGTTTTGGTGCGCTCCTGTGGACGCAGGTCGGCCCTAACCTAGCGGACGAGGAAGTAGCGGAGTTCGAGAAGCGTGTTGCCGATATTGCCGAATATATCGGTCTGCCGCCACGGGAGGTGGATGCCAAATGAGCCGCCCAGAAAGCCCCAAGGTAACTCGTGCCAAGGAACTCATTAAAGACAAGCGCCTGACAAACAAGCAGATAGCCCTGCGCTGCAGCACGTCATCAAGCTATGTCGCACGGTTGCGCAACCAGATGGAGGTGGAGAAGTGAAGTTTAGCGCCTATTGCAAGGGTACTGAAATCTCATGTATGAAAAGCGGGTATGACCTTGCCCCAGATGAAATCGTAGCCACGTTTATCGTCTTTAGTGACCTTGGCAGTGAAGATATCCGATTGCCATTTAAAGCAAAAGGCGCCCCGACCATTGGCGAGATGTACACCATCGAGGTGACGCCATGCAAGTAATGGGAGTGGAGCTTGAGGACAACGACCACAAGGTTTTGACCTACGACGCGAACTGCCCTCGCCATTATCTCGGTGACGGCTATATCACCGCGACCCGCGCCATGCGCTCAGCCATCGTGCAGTGGAAGGAAGAGTTTACCCACTCGGCAATCATCGTCTGGTGGTGGTGCTGCACGTTCAAATACGTCTGGCGCTGCCTATCAAAAGGCCAGGCGCTATCCGATATCGACAAAGCAATAGACTGCTTGAAAAAGCTCCGTAAAGAGGTGGAGCCGTACCTGGATTCGCAGATGAAGGCCGACCACATTGACGCCGGCGAGAGCGATGAAGGCTAGCTGCAGACGCGACGTCTGCCCACATTGCGATGATCACACCGCCGTGCGCATCGCATCTGGCATGTACAGATGTGAGAAGTGCGGTCGCGAGATGCCCTTCAAGGAGGTCAACTACCGCACCGTCGCGGAGGTCGAGGCCGCGAAGGAGAAGGTGCGGCAGCGAGCAAAAGAGTTCGGTCGCACGCACTCGAAGAAATATCTCCGCGAGCATGCCGACGAGATGAGCCAATCCGAGCGCGAGATGACCGAGCACTACCTCGAGGTGCAGAAGGAGCGAATGCACCAAAGGCACCTCAAGAAGTACGCAAAGCTCAAGAGCGACCCCGCGGCGTACGAGCGGTACCTGAAGGACAACAGGCAGAGAAGCGCCCAATGGAAACAACGAAAACGCGAGGAATTCGAGCAGATCAAGCGAGAGGTGAGCGACGAGCTCGCAAAAGAGAGGGAAAGGACAAGACAAATGACAGGACACGAGACCGTGCGCTCGACCGACTTGAGCGCACTCCAGGGCATCTTCTTCGAGGAACTGGACAACCTGATGGCGCTCGACATCAACGGCGATGACGAGGCGATCGAGCGCGAGATCAACCGCGCGAAGGCGGTGTCTGATGTGGGCGCACGCGCCATCGAGAACGCGAACACCGCCGTGGGCATCATCCGCGCACGCTCCGAGATGGCCGGCGCGAAGCTCGCGAGCGTCCCCGCGATGCTGAAGTCGTAAGAGCGATGAGCAGGGTCATGACGAAGGCGGAACACAGGTGGCTTCTCGACATGGCCCCGCGATTCCGCTCATGGGACGATCTCCTCGCCTCATTCGAGTGCGCCTTCGGCTACCAGCCGAAGCGCCAGACCGCGCAATGCTACATCTCGAAGCACGGCGTGAAGCTGATGAGCACCACCGTCCGCTGGCTGGAGCACCCGGAGTTTGACGAGTTCCTGCGGGAATTCGTCCCCGGCCATTCCCAGGGCGAGATCATCGAAGAATTCGAGAAAAGGTTCGATATAAGGTTGAGAGTCACACAGCTCAAAGACCGCGAGGCGACGCTGGGCCTGAAGCAGGGCACATATGGAGGCAGGTTCGCGCCGGGCACCGTTCCGCCCAACAAGGGCAAGAAGCTGACCGACTACGTCAAGGACGAGGCGAAGCTGGCGAACATCAGGCGCTGCCAGTTCAAGAAGGGCGATGAAGTCCACAACGAGTGCCCCGTCGGCACGGAGCGCGTGAGCAGGGACGGATATATCGAGGTCAAGGTACCCAAGGAGGATGCCGACGACCGCGCCCACGGATGGTGGAAGCCGAAGCACCGGCTCATTTGGGAGCAGGTCAACGGTCGAAAGCTCCAGAAGGGCGAAAGCGTCATGTTCGGAGACCGCGACATGACGAACTTCGACCCCGAGAACCTCGTGATGGTCACGCAGGCGCAGCGTCTCTACATCAACAGGCACAACATTCCCTATCACGATGCCGAGTCGCTGCGCACCGCCGTCTCCATGGCGAGACTGAACGAGGCGATCGTGACCGCCGAGCTGAGGCCGCGCAAGTGCCCGTGCTGCGGGAAGACCTACAGGCCGCAGTACAAGGCGCAGCGCACCTGCCGCGAGTGCCTGGACTCGGGGCGCAAGGCGCGCCGCAGCTACGGATTCGTCACGTGCGCCAAATGCGGCGCGACGTTCGAGAAGTTGAGCGCACGGGGGAAGTACTGTCCAAAGTGTCGCAAGAAGAACTACAGAAAGGAGAAAGGCTGATGGAAGACCATAGCGACCTTCTGGACGCACTTTCGGCAATCGACCCGTCCACACTCAACTACCAGGAATGGCTGGACGTCGGCATGGCGCTCCATGAGAGCGGCCTTCCGCTCGATGCGTGGGACGAATGGAGCCGCAGGGACGCGGGAAGGTACCACGAGGGCGAGTGCGAGCGAAAGTGGCGCGGATTCGGCTCGGGACAGACCAGGGTCAAGTCGGGCACGCTCGCCAAGATGGCGACCGAGCGCGGGTGGGTTCCGCCGCGTGCGTCCCAGGGAATGGGCGAGGCGCTTTCATGGGACGGCGAGATCTCGACCGCCCTCATCGACCCGTCATGGGTTGAGCCGGTGGAGCTGCCCGAGACCGACAAGACCGGCCCCGAGGAGCTCGTCGAGTATCTCGGCCACCTGTTCGACGAGGACGATGTGGTCGGCTACGTGTGCGAGAGTTGGGACCGCGAGGGCAAGTGGCTCCCCAAATCGAAGGGATGCTACTCGCGCACCGCCGGCGAGCTGATGCGAGAGCTTAAGAAGTACGGCTCCATCGAGCAGGCCTTGGGCTCATACGACGACCGCGCCGGCGCATGGATCCGAATCAACCCGCTCGACGGCAAGGGCGTCGGCAACGCGAACGTCTCCGAGTTCAAGTACGCGCTGGTCGAATCCGACACGCTCGCCAAGGGGAAGCAGCTGGCGATCATGCAGGAGCTTCAGCTGCCGTGTGTCGCCATCGTCGATTCCGGCAAGAAGAGCTTGCACGCCGTGGTGAAGGTCGATGCACGGGATTACAACGAGTACCGCGACCGCGTCATGCGCCTGTACGACGTGTGCCGCAAGAACGGACTCGACCCCGACACCCAGAACAAGAACCCGTCACGCCTGTCGAGGATGCCCGGTGCCATGCGCTCGGGCGAGCGGCAGCGCCTCGTGAGCGGACCGTGCGGTAAGGCATCTTGGTCCGAATGGTGGGACTGGATGCAGGAGACGACCGACGACCTGCCGGACCCCGAGAATCTGGCATCCGAGTGGGAGAACATGCCCGAGCTCGCGCCGCCGCTCATCGACGGAGTGCTGCGCCAAGGCCATAAGATGCTGCTCGCGGGACCGTCCAAGGCGGGCAAGTCGTTCGCGCTCATCGAGCTGTGCGTGTCGCTCGCCGAGGGAAAGCCTTGGTTCGGCTGGGAGTGCACGCAGGGCAGGGTGCTCTACGTCAACCTCGAGCTGGATTCCGCGAGCTGCCTGCATCGATTCAAGGACGTGTACAGGGCGCTCGGCTATGCGCCCGAGAACGTGGGAAACATCGACATCTGGAACCTGCGAGGGCGCTCAGTCCCCATGGACAGACTGGCTCCGTCGCTCATCCGCCGGGCGCTCAAGACGCGCCCCATCGCCGTGGTGATCGACCCGATCTACAAGGTCATCACGGGAGATGAGAACAGCGCAGACCAGATGGCCGCCTTCTGCAACCAGTTCGACAAGGTCGCCCAGCAGGTCGGGTGCGCCGTCATCTACTGCCACCACCATTCCAAGGGCCTGCAGGGACAGAAACGCTCCATGGACCGCGCTTCGGGCTCGGGCGTGTTCGCGCGAGACCCGGACGCGCTGCTCGACATGACCGCGCTCGAGCTGACGGACGAGTGCACCAAGGCGCACTACGACTGGCGCAGGCAGCACGCGATCTGGGCGGCTTTCGACAAGTTCTTGCCGGAATGGCGCTCCGATGAGAAGTTCGTCGGCGTCGATTCAGCCGATGCCCTCCAGAAGTGGGCAAACGAGCCGGCCAACAACGCCCCGGGCGACCTGAAACGCGAGCTCGAATCCATCCACGAGAGCTTGCAGGAATCGTCGCGCGGATGGGCGGCATGGCGTATCGAGGGCACGCTTCGCGAGTTCCGCAGCTTCAAACCCAAGAACCTGTGGTTCGAGTATCCAGTTCACCTGCCGGACGAGACTGGTGCCCTGGCGGACCTGAAATGCGAGGGCGAGTACGACCCGAGGGCCAGCCGCTCCAAGGGCAGGGATGTTAAAGCCAAAAACGACAAGGGCGCACAACAGGTCAAGGTCGAACTGATCCGTAAGGCAATCGAGAAATGTGTTGAAGATGGAGTCGAGCCGACAAGGGCGACCGTTCTCGATCGTATCGGAGAATTCAAAGGGGAGCCGGTAAGCAAGACGCAGCTTAAATCTTGGACCGGCAATGCTTCAAAATGGAGCCCCTTCAGAGTCAAAGACGGCACGGACCTGATCTATGACAAAGATAACCAGGCACTTGAATTCGACGGAGAAATCGACCTTTCCGAGTAGCTTTCAAAATTTTTAACCCACGGGTGTGACACTGTAATTTTTCAGTTTCACACGGGTGTGAAAAAGGGGGTGTGACACTACTACTACGTAGTAGAGTTTCACACCCTACACCCCAAGGGTTAAGTGTGGACACGTGCGTGCGGGCTAAAGCCGCGCCCGCACTCGTGCGCTGTGGCCTACGGTCCACACCCAACCCCCGCGGTGTAAACGGGAATTCCGCGTTTCGCCGCTTTTCAAAAATTTCGACAACTGAATCAAACGAGAGGGGTTCGTATGAAATTCGACCCATGGACATTTGTCGGCTATCTGGTCGCGCTGGCGCTTGTCGCGCTCGGGCTGCTGCTCATCCTGTGGGGCTGCCTCGCCGTGCTCGCGCAAATCAGGGGGCTTTGCTGATGGCAGGGGAGTGGTCGGCGTTTCTCGCCATGGCCGTGCCCACCGTCACGCACAACGACCTCGAGCCGTATCTGCGCAAGGGCAAGCCAAGCATCCGCAAGTCCGACGAGCTGAAGGAGGCCGAGGACAGGATCATCGCGCGCATAGTCGCCAATGGCGTGCCGGACAAGCCGCTCGGCGGTGCGCTGAAGCTGACCGTCAGGTGGTGCTTCCACGTGACAGGGAGCCATGCGCAGGGAGAGCCGCATACCGTGAAGCCCGATACCAGCAACCTGCTGAAGACGCTCGAGGACTGCCTGACCAGATGCAAGGTGATCAGGGACGACTCGCTCATCTGCTCGCACGACCTGACCAAGGGATGGTCGGACCCGCAGGGGATCTACGTCCGCGTGGAGTGCATCGGGTTCGATTCGGGGGACGGCACCGCGACCATAGGCACGGACAGATGAGAGAGAAGGGATGAGGGCAATGGGAGGAAACAGCGCGGGCCGCGTGCAGACACGCAGATTCCACAGGCTCAAGGCGGAGTTCTTCGCCAGGTGCCAGACAGAGCGCCCGGTGTGTTGGCTGTGCGGTCAGCCCATCGACTACTCGGCAGACCCCGGTACGACCGCCGACTCGCTGACACTGGACCACCGCGTGCCCGTGAGCAAGCGACCGGACCTGCAGGAGGATCCCGCGAACTTCGAGCCCGCGCACTTCGCGTGCAACTCGAGACGAGGCAACGGCGAGCCGCCCGTGAGCCTGGGGGTGCTGAGCCGCAAGTGGACTGCAGACTGAGGGGGAGGGGCGGTAAGCGATCTACCTGCGGGTTTAGCGGACTACCATCCGCGTGTGCCTTCTTCCTCTCTCCCCGATATTCCGATTTGGAATAACCGCAGGTAGAGGGGTGTTTTTGATTGATGTTCGGGGAAGATGCCCCGAAAAGCCGGCGGACGAGGTGATTTTGGATGAAGTTGGATGAACTTAAGGGCTTTTCAGAGACGTTTGAAGATGCCGTTTTGCACGCCGACTGGTTAAGAGACCAGTACGGCAATATCGCCCCGAAATTCGTGGCTACAGTCCGTCTTGGGCGGTCTTTAGCCAAGAAGCTCGATAAGCTTGAGCAGCACGACTGGATAAACGCCGCCGACAAGCCAGACACGACAACCGTGAGCCAGTACCTGAAAGTCCTGGACGCGCTTAAGCTCAACCCGAGCTGCGACAAGTCCATCAAGGCCGAGCCGCAGAAGAAGAAGTCGAGCTCGCTGGCGGCATTCACCTCCGGGTTCAAGGTCGTGAACGGCTGATGGGCGCACTCCACGTCAAAGCGGAAGAGAAAGGTTACGCCGAGCCGAGAATCTGGACCAAGCCGCTGCGCGAGCTGACGCCCGAGACCTCGTTGGGCTTCGAGGTCATCGACTACGCCCGCGAGGTGCTCCACGTGGAGCTGCGACCGTGGCAGAAGTGGCTGCTCATACACGCGCTCGAGCTGAACGAGGACGGCAGCTACCGCTTCAAGAAGGTCATCGTCCTCGTGGCGCGACAGAACGGCAAGACGATGCTCGCCAGCGTACTGTCCAGCTGGTGGCTGTTCGTCGATTCGCAGCGCCACCCAGAGCGGGTACCTCCCGTTAAGTTCAAGATCGTGGGCACCGCACAGAACCTCGACATCGCGCGCGAGCCCTGGTCGCAGGTTCGCCTTTGGTGCAACCCAGAGCCGCCCAGTGAAGCGGAGTCCGAGGTCGCGATATCCGATTTGCAGGAGGCGACCAACAAGGTCTCCGATACGAACGGCAAGGAGTACATCCAGGCGGCATCGCTGGCGCACTACGAGATCCGCGCCGCCAAGAACGCCCGCGGCAAGCCTGCCGCCCGCGTCCTCATGGACGAGCTGCGCGAGCAGGAGAACTGGGTCGCGTGGAACGCCACCTCGCAGACCACGAAATCCTTCTGGAGCGGTCAGCTCTGGGGAATTTCCAACGCCGGCGACGCCAAGTCGGTCGTTCTCGCCGCGCAGCGCAAAGCCGCACTCAAGGTGGTCGCCAGCTGGGAGAAGCTCGTCGAGAAGCGCGGCATGGATCCGTTCGAGTGGGCGGACAAGCACGACAACGCGATAGGCATCTTCGAGTGGTCGGGCCGTGACGGCTGCGAGCTGGACAGCGACGAGGATCTTTTGCAGGCCAATCCCTCGTGCGGCTACGGCGGCATGACGCTCAAGTCGCTCAAGTCCGACATCGACGGCATGACCGAGGCGTCCTTCCGCACCGAGGTGCTCTGCCAATGGGTCACGGCTGACGTCACCCCCTACGTTGATGTCGAGACGTGGGAGTCGCTCACCGATAACGACAGCCGCATCCCCGAGGACGAGCGCGTCGTGCTCGCCATCGACACCAGCGAGGACCGCAAGACGACTTACATCGCGGTAGCCGGCGCGAGGGGCGACGGCCTTGATCACGTCGAGGTCATTGCTCGGCGCGACGGCAACCTGTGGGTGTCGAAATACCTCAAGTCCGTGCAGGAGGCATGGGGCATCGACGAGGTCGCCCTGCAGTCGAAGGGATGCCCTGCGGGGGACTTCCGCGACATGCTTGAGGAAGAAGGATGGACGGTCCATGCCATCGAGGGCAGCAAGCTCGGCTCCGTAGCAGGCAGCTTCAAGGATGCAGTACTCGACGGGACCATCCGCCACACCGACCAGCCGGTTCTCACGCAGCAGCTCAAGTGCGCTGTCACTCGAAAGCTCGGCGAGGTCGATGTCTGGACGCGCAGGGCATCGCAGGGTCAGATCTCGGCGGTTGTCGCCGCGAGCGAGGCGCTCTGGGCGCTGCGCAACTGCGAGCGACCGGAGCCCAAGGCCAAGCCTTCGCCCTATCCGCTGACGATTATCTAGGAGCTGACACATGCGTTTTTCCGACCGCATCAGGGCGGCCTACGATGGCTTCACGGGCAAATCCGAGACTGCCGAGAATGCCGCCAGGCAGTCCGAGACCACCGCGCAGCACGTGCTTTCCCATGCGCCGATGATTCCTCCCGGTTTGGCCGAGGACATCGCATTCGGCGATTACGACCGCCGCGACCTCTGGGCCGCGGAGTACAACGTCCGCATGGTGGTCGATTTCGTGGCGAGCAAGATCGCCGCGCTGCCCTTCCACGCCTACCGTGTGAAGCCCAACGGCGACCGCGAGGAGGCGCCCAATTCGGAAATCGGCAAGCTCATCGCGGACCCCAGCTACGTTGCGAACGAGACCCGTTACCGTCTCATCCACTCGCTGGTGGTCGACATGATGCTCAACGACCAGTGGCTGATGCTGCTCACGATGGACGAGGACTACGACTACCGTCTTCGCCGTATCCCTTACGGCACGTATTCCGTGCAGTACAACGCGCTCGCGGAGCCGACTGGCGTCCAGATCACGCTGCCCAAAGGTCAGGTCAACTACGAGCTGCCGAACAAGAACGTCCTGCTGTCGCTCGGCTACCCCGGCGCTGTCGGCAACCCCAAGCCCATGTCCGGCGCTTTGGGGCCGCTGCTCACAGAGGCGCGCGAGCTGGCGAGCTATCGCCGCTTCATCGCCCAGAACGGCGGTCGCATCCCCGCCTACGTCAAGCGGCCCGCCGGTATGCCGTGGGCGAGCGAGAATGCGCGGAATGACTTCATCCAGGGTATGCGCGCCTACCGCAAGGGCGGCGGCAAGGACGGCGGCTGGCCCCTGCTCGAGGACGGTATGGAGATCGTCACGGTCGACGCTTTCAAGCCCGTCGACATGGCCGACCTCGATGCGCGTGACCGAATCGGCATCGCCGTGTGCAACGCCTATCACATCTCGCCCGAGAACGTCGGCATCCGCACGGGCAACAAGTCGAGCGTGGAGGCCTACAAGGACCAGCTGTGGAATGTCGAGCTGTCCCCATACGTCGTCCAGCTCGAACAGCAGCTGAATCATGTCATCCCCAGGGCGCTCGGCGAGGAGGACGTTTTCATCCTCGCGAACATGGATGCGCAGCTGCGGGGTACCCCCAGCGAACAATACAAGGCGTTGAGCACGGCGACCGGTCGTCCGTTCATGTCCCTGAACGAGGGCCGACGCAAGCTCAACCTTCCCGCCAAGGATGACGGCGACGAGGTCATCGTCCCGCTCAACGTCACCCAAGGCGGTCAGCCGTCCCCGCAGGACGGCGGTACTACCCAGAACGCCCAGACGGGCGCGAGCCCGAACGGGAGGTAACTAGATGAGCAAGCTCGATTTCCTCAATTTCGAGGTCAAGGCCGTCCCCGAGGAGGAGGGCGTGTTCGAGGGCTACGCCTCCACTTGGGAGCGCGACCTTATCGACGATGAGATCACCAAGGGCGCATACGCCGAGACGCTTTCCGCCGACTACCCGGACGGCGGCGCGGGAATCCCGCTCTACTGGGGCCACAACTACGATTCCCCGCTCAACTGCATCGGCGAGTCCCTTTCCGCCTGCGAGGACGATAAGGGCCTGAACGTCAAGTTCAAGTTCGACCTCGACACGAATGAGGGCAAGAAGGCGTACGGCCTGCTCAAGCGCGGCCTCGTGCACCAGATGTCGGTCGGTTTCCTCGCACAGAAGACCGCATGGGTCAAGGACGAGGGCGACCAGTGGTCGCACCGCCGCATCGAGAAGGTCAAGCTCTTCGAGGTCTCCGTGGTGCCCATCGCCTGCAACCAGCAGGCCGAGGTCACCGACGTCAAGAGCGGTCGCGCCATCTCCAAGGACAACGAGTCCCTTATCCAGCAGGCCGTCCGGTGCCTGCAGGATGTGCTCAAGAATGTCGGCTCCGATGACGATTCCGATGAGGATGAATCCGAGGAGACCGACGAGAAGGCTCATGCACTTGCCGAGCGCAAGTCTGAGATAGCAGATATCGCCGAATACCTCGGCGGAGCAGTCACCGATTAGGAGGACAAACATGCGCATTAAGGAGCGTATCGCCGCCGAGAAGAAGGCGGCACAGGACATTCTCGCCAAGGGCGAGGAGAACCTCACCGATGAGGAGTTCGAGCAGCTGAAGCAGCACGTTGCTGAGGCCAAGAAGCTCGAGGAGCGTGCTGCCCTGCTCAAGGACGGTGCCGAGATCCTCGACAACGCCGCCGAGGGCAAGAACCCCGAGCAGAAGAAGGAGGAGAACGCCGTGACCGCCAAGAGCATCGGCGAGCATTTCGCCAATGAGCTGAAGGCCAAGGGCCTCGACGTCGCCCAGGCGAAGACCATCAACTTCGAGACCTCCGAGTTTAACGTCAAGGCCTCTACCGACGTAAATGTCACCGGCGGCCCCACCGGCTCCAACGCCCCGTACCTCACCGAGCTCGATACCCCCGTGTTCACTCCGCGTCAGGACCTGCTCATCGTCAACCTGTTCGGCACCGGAACCATGGGCGGTCAGGTGCTGAAGTACCCGGTCTACGGCAAGCTCGAGGGCAAGCCCGGCGAGACCGCCGAGGGCGCAGCCGCCGCGCACACCCACTTCCCCGACCCCACCTGGGAGAACGATTCCCTCCACACCATCACGGACCTGTGGGAGATCACCGACGACATGATCGACGACCTGCCTTACGTGGTGTCCGAGATCAACGACCATAACGACTATGAGTTCGACCTGGTCAAGGAGGACAAGATCTGGAACGGCGACGGCACCAGCGACAACATCAAGGGCCTTGTCGCTCGAATCCCGACCGACTCCGTGATCGAAAACACCAGCACCGAGCCGCTCGAGGACCGTATCTTCACGGCAGTCACGATGATCAAGAAGAACGTCAACCGTACGGCTGACGGCCTTGTCATCAACCCCGAGGACTATAAGACCCTGCGCCTGAAGCGCGACAAGAACGGCCAGTACTACGGCGGCGGCTTCTTCCTGCCGCCCTACAACGGCACTGGCACTCTCGTCATCCAGCAGACCCCGTGGGGCCTGCCGACCGTGGTCACCCCGACCCAGGCGAAGGGCAACTGCGTGGTCGGTGCCTTCAAGACCGGCAAGGTCCTCTCCCGCGGCGCGCGCACGCTGAAGACCAGCGACTCCCATAAGGATAACTTCGGCTCCGGCATTACCGCCTTCCGCCTGAAGGAGCGCTGCACGCTTCAGGTCAAGTACCCGTACGCCTTCGTCAAGGTGTCCACGGACGAGACCAAGGTCGTCGCGCAGTCCGACGATTCCGGCATCGCGGTCCAGTCCGACGAGCCCGTGGCCGATACCGAGACCGCCAAGACCGCCAAGACTGCCAAGGCTACGAAATAGTCTCGGCTGACTGATTGGAAGGGGGCATCATGACCGAATCTTTCCTCGGCGACCATACCGACTACAGCGGGCTCGATGCCCCCATGTTCAACGCCGCCGCCGTGAGCGCCATCCGCGGCTACTGCGGGTGGCATATCGCGCCGTCGATGGAACTGTCCGGCAAGGTCGGCTCGACTGGCGGCAAGATCATCCGCATCCCCGCGCTCAACGTGACCGAGGTCACGAGGCTCGCGCTGGCCGATGGCGCCGACCTTCTGGAAGGTGCCCAGTGGAACGCGGCGGGCCTTGTCGAGCTTGCGTTGCCCGTCGAGCCGTGCCTGAGCGGCATCGAGTACACCGTCACCGCCGGATTCAACACGGAAGACGTGCCAGACCTCATCGCGGTCGCGCTTCAGGTCTCCCGCCGAGCGGCGAGCGCCCCCGCGGGCACCGTGCGCTCCCAGAGCGTCAACGGCGCTTCGGTTAGCTACGCATTCAGCGGCTCCGGCGCGACCTCCGTCCAGCTCATGCAGGACGAGCGCGAGATTCTCGACAGGTACAGGATTGCGAGGCTCCCATGAGCGGATCTGATTTCGGTGAATTCGGTCGACCGCTCAAGCGCCTCCGTGCACCCCTTGTGGAAGACCCATACAATCCGGCGCGCACCGTACCGGATTGGGATAGCGAGGTCGATGAGCTCACGTTCAACGGCTTCATCGCCACGGCATCCTCGGTCATGACGCCCGACGGCGCACGCGAGCAGGCGGTAACCGCCGTCACGCTCACGGTCGCCGACCCGACGGTCGATATCAGGCGCGGCGACCGCATCGAGGACGGTGCGCATGTCTATACCGTCGATGTCATCCCGTCCGTCGATGCCAACCCGTTCACGGGCTGGCAACCGACCCTCGAGGTCGGCCTTCAGGAGGTGGAGGGCTGATGCCGGCAGCAGGCCAGACTAAGGTCAAGTTCAACGACAAGTTCTTCGACGACATCCTCCACAGCGCAGGCGTCGAGAACATGTGCCTGTCCAAGGCGCAGCAGGCGCTTGCGAACATCCGCGCGACAGCGCCCGTCGACACCGGCGCTTACCGCAACGGTTTTTGCATCGAGGTTCATAAGTCGGCGCACCGTAACTCCTATCGCGTGGTCGGCCACGATTGGAAGACGATTTTGCTCGAATCCAAGGGCGGCTATCTCGCCCGAGCCCTGAAAGCGGTGAAGTAGATGCAGATGGTGGTCCCTCCCGATCTGGAGATGTTCCTTTGCGGGTATCTTCGCGCCATCCTCGGCACGAAAATCGAGGTCGACAATCGCGAGCCGTCAAACTTCGACGGCAGCACGCCCTATTGCGTAGTGCGTGACGATGGAGGTCAGAAGACCGGTCTCACCACCTTCGACCGCTCGGTCGGTATCTCCATCTATGCGGGGAACCGGCAGAGCACACTACTTGCCGGAGAGCTTGCCAGACGTGCCTTCGCCGCGCTCACGTCCCCGACTATCGCCTATGAGAAGGGGTCTCCCATCGCAGCCGTCATCGATGGCGGATGCAACGGCCCGTATCGCGTGACGGACCAGCACGATTCGAGCAAATGCTACATGACGGTCGAGTACTCGGTCGTCGGTGCAATTGAGGATTAAGGTTAGGGCTTTGCCCTGGAAAGGAGCCTGCAATGGCTAAAGACAAGCAGGGTAACGACCTCGCAAACGTAGGTGTGCCCATAACCGGTGCGATCTGCATCGTCCCGTACGCAGAGGACAACGTCATCACCCGTACCATGATCGGCAAGAAGAACGCTACCCCGAAGCTGCCCGAGGTGTACGCTCGCGCAACTTCCTGCCTCGGCCTTATCGCCAATGACGGAGCGCCGCAGGACTCCACCGAGTCTGGCGACGCCATCGAGTTCTGGCAGCAGGGTTACATGCTCAACGGCGAGACGACCATCTCCACGGCCTTCACCATCGCCGAGGACACCGACCTCGCACGAGAGTTCTGCTTCGGCGAGAAGCCCGATGCCGACGGCGTCATTGCGGTCGACACCTTCACGCCTGATAAAAAGTGGATGGCGTACGAGGAGATCACCTACAAGAACGGCAACGTCGACCGCCGTGCTGGCGTAATCCAGGTGACCGCCAACGAGCCGGGTCAGGCCAAGCGCGGTTCCGTCCTCGGTCGAGCCGTCACCGTCAAGTGGGTGCGCGACGACCTGTACGAAGGCAAGGCATTCATCGAGGCGCATTGCACGCCTGCCGATGCCACTGCGACAGCCGATTCTGCCGCCACTGGCAAGAACTCCTAAGCGAAACACAGCTTTCCCTTCTCTTGTTGGGCACCGCGCTTCGGCGCG